>Ga0335072_10000103_pt1 | contig 170561 bp, 163 predicted proteins | sample Lox_Sample_21_FD_206725 | JGI IMG/M metagenome (GOLD analysis project Ga0335072, IMG submission 206725) | Soil microbial communities from Loxahatchee National Wildlife Refuge, Florida, United States - Lox_Sample_2.1 | ecosystem: Environmental > Terrestrial > Soil > Wetlands | place: USA... | reverse complement strand
GGCAATAGTCGTACTCTCAGCGCAAAGGTTTCCAGGCAACCTCAGACCAACCTCGGCTTTTCAAGGATTGACAGAGACCCCTGGTCGTATTTTTGATACATTCATTAATATCGGACCCGCCGTAAGCGCTTCCACTGTAACGTCCACTCATTCATCTAGTGAAGACTTCACCGGTTTCAGCCACAGTCGCGAAGATGAAGAACCAATCTCGTTGTAGCCAAAGTCCCGATCTGCCGCCGTCATCGTCCTGAACCATCTCCAAGAGCCCTTGAGCAATTGTTCATGTCCTCAACGTCTTGCGTCTTCCGCAAGTTTCACTTACAGAAGGCTTCATCGAGCCTGAAACTATCATGAAGATCACTCTGCATGAGCAGTATCGGCCTTTGGCCGCATGGTATCATGCAACATGCTGGCGAGGCAGAATTTGCTCTCTTTTGGCCGGAGCTCGACTGGCTAACGCTTGATTTTGGTGGCGTCTTCCAGGAACCGCCATCGTTAAGCGAAACTGATGTGGATGGGTCCACTTTTCTAGAGAGAGCGGAATCTATTTGCAACGCATGCGGTTCGTGAGTACCCATTCGCGATGCTTGTCCAGACCAAGGCGGCCTTGATCGCGCTTGAGTAGATGGCGCACTTTCTGTCTCGGTCACGAAGGAAGGCTGTTCCGCTCTGGTCCCACACAACATATGAATCTTCACTTTCAGCATTTCTTCTCAGCCCGAGCTGCTTTAACGCTCGGAAATCTTTCGCTCCACCCCACAATGGTGTTCAACACACCCATCATGTACATGCCAATATTTTCTGTTGTCTTGTCACTTCTGCCCTTATTCGGAATCTCAGTCAATGCAGCCGCTTTCGGACTCGGCTATGCATCTACAGCCTCTGAAACATCTACTGAGCATGTAGAGGTCATTCGGACCCTGAGAGCAGCTCGGCCAGAGTCAAACATCAGAGTTCGAAGCATTGAGGGGTGCGCTAGACATGATCTAGAGCTCCACTATATAGATGGTGAGTTAGAACCAGCCTCCGTTGAAGATAGATGGCTGAAGATCAGCTTCTCGCAGAGCAGACGCATGAGAGCTCATCGCAGTTCGCTGCTCGCGTACACATGTCGACAAGACTACCTACGGTAGTGCTGGAAGATGTGGACGACCACTTCAACGACATTGTCTGTGCGCATTCTTCCATTCACCTGCACTTTGCCACGGAAGAATCTATGACGCTTGCATACGAGGAACTTAAAGGGATGGATGAATTCTTCGTCGTCACCTCACACGAAGGCTGTAACAATGACGGCGAGCGTGAGCCGTACAGGTAAGAATCTCTAACACAACCTTTGATCGATCTTTCCTAACACCAACAGGGCTTCCGCAATATCCTTGCACGAAGAAGATCGGCTCATGGTTATCTCCACGTCTCGATCAACCTGGAAGAACACGGTCCACTCCGTGACCCTCGATTTTGGTCTCAATGATGACAAATTCGAGCTCCGTCGCCACAAAGATCTCAGACGGAGACAAAGTGCTGCTTCGTCGACTGTGTCTGTTGCCATACCCACCACCACGTATGCTTCAACATCTATCAGCGCAGCTTGGGCAAGTCAAACAATACTACCCCCAGACCTGGGATTCTATGGCGATCCTACGTACGTACCTTATGCTCGATGATGGGCAATTGACTAAGACCAGGCCTAGCCCTGATGGCTTCACCCTCGTATGCCTGGACTGTTCGGTAGTAGGAAGCGTTGAGATCTTCAATGGGTCTTACTCAACGACCTTTGACCCTACCGACCCCTTGGAAGGTGCTCTTGACTTTGTCAAAGAAGGTTATGTGGAGTTGCAGGTGAACGGCTTTGCGGCACACATCGCACTAGAGACTCTCGTCCAACCAAACGAGACGCTCACATTATATGCTTCTTCCTTTCCGGTCATCAATGGTCCATCATTCCATGTAAGCATTCCCACACAAATTGAGGAATGATGAGCTAACGCGGAACATAGGTACCTTTCATTGCGACTATGAGAACTTACTTGAACCCACAAGTATACATGGGAGCTACGCCGCTCAATGAGTTGAACTTCACCTTTGGTTTTGATGTCAATGTAAGTCATGAGGAACCTCGCTACCACTCATACAGTTCTGCGCGTTTGGGACTAAATTGTGGTGGCAGGTGGCAGATGGCTCGTACGTCCGCGTCGGCCCTCTATTAAACTTATCCGAGTCTAGTGAGTCTGGCTTGTGAGTCTCCCTTCTCAACCAGATACTCCTTTATTCGTCGCTTACGTCTTTGCAAGCTCACTCGAGGACTTTTCTGCGCTACCGTTTCAGTCCCACACTGGTGGAGTAGCACTGAATATATCAACCGGTTTCAATCCCGAGTTCTTTTTCAACTTCACCTTCTTCGACAGCCTTGGCGTCGTTGGAGCAAATGCAGGATTCGACGCCCAAATGAATGTGGAGATCCAACAAGTCAACAATGTCAATGCTGCATGCGAGCCAGTATCAGGTTCAAGCCTTCAAGTCCGAAACAATGATGTAATTCTCATTCAGCCATCTGTGACATTCGACGGAGGGCTATATGCATCGGCATACATAGATGATATCATCACTACCACAACGACCTTTGCTGCATTTTCGGATTCACCAACACCGCCGCCGACAGCATGTCTGATGTTCGACAGCCGGGCCGGCATATATAGAGCAGCGACAGTAAGCGCAACGACTAGTGAGGCTACTAGAACCAGTGGAGCTACTGGAACTAGTGGAGTTACTGGAACCAGTGGAGCTGCTCGAACCAGTGGAGCGGCAGCAATCAGCAGTCCCTTCAAAGGACTGATGAGCAATACAGCATGCCAAGCCGTTCTCGGTCTAACAATGGTATTCACCTTCGCGCTCTTGGTGGGTGTGTAAGGATATCGGTGCAATCTCCACTACTGAGATTCATTCAGTATTGTTACGACTGTGGGAGAAGTGGGCACTGCTTGTGCTGGGCAGCAGTACGGACAGATGTATCCTTTCATGTACCTGCGTCGAGGTGGTCAGGATAATGCGAACCTGCTTCACCTCCTGATTTGAACCTGAAAGTAGCATTGCGGCCTCTTTACACCAAAACCTACTGGTCTACGAAGAACAATGTAGCCACTCGAAACCCTGCCACATCGGTCAACCCTGCAGGCGTACATTCAACGTCCACAACTTCAGCCATAAGCTCCATGTCGTTAACGTCCCTAGAGTCGTATGCAGATTGGTGCAGTCGAAGAAGCCCAAGACCAGTTAGGTGCTACATACATTGTAGGTAGAGCACCTGGACTTTTGAATAGCCGATGCAGGCTTTCCATGACGTAGAACTCCCAGATGCCTGCAAAGTAGCTCTGGCTGGTGATATCCATCAAGATGTTTGCCATGCCAGAGAGTGCAGGCAGCTTGTCTTCAGGGTACGTCATTTGATGCTGAGCCAAGTCCCACCCAGCTTGACACGGCTTGTCGAGCTGACCTCAAGTCTTTTTTTCGGCAATGCTGTCCCTAAGTTCAAAGCGTAGTACTTTGAACGCAAAAATCTAGCCATCGCCTAGGTGATACGGAAAATTATGGAAAGCTGCTGAAGACTTCTCCCATCTTTATCTCCTTAACCGGAAGTTCCTCCTGCGGCATGTATCAGGAAGCACAATGGGACAGCTTATCGGATGTGGCGTTGTAGGGCACTAAGGTGGGTAACGTTACTCATTGCCGATTGGTCAGAACTTTTTTGGAGAAGGTCGAGCTTCAAAGACAAAAAGTTTTGGACGGGAAATTCTGCAGCTTGAGCCTGTCGGTTCAAGATGGCTCCGATAATACCCTCTCAAGAGGAGCTGGATCGCCGAAAAGTGAGCACCCATAACTTGCTATGATCTCTGCCATATCCTGACTCTCCGCGCACAGCATGTCGGCATCAACGCAGAAACAGTTACAAACATCACCTCTACAGACTTCCCGGGTCACTATCCTGGCGAGGATGACAAGTGGTCCTTAGACAAATTCCGAAAAGTATACAAAGCCCTAGTCCGCCATCCCCATCGACACTTACACAGTGTAGAACTTCAAAGTCCAATTCCACCTCAACGAACCTCTCGAATCCTCCTTCTCACTCATCGGCCTAGATGCCTCTCTCGCCAATGCCTTCCGGCGCATCCTCCTCGCCGAAGTCCCCACCCTAGCCATAGAAAAAGTCTATATCTACAACAACACCTCCGTTGTGGCCGACGAAATTCTCTCTCAGCGCCTCGGCCTCATCCCGCTGAAAGGCGCAAAAGAGGGGTTGGACTGGATGCAATGGTGGCACAAGAGTGATCCGGAGGCCGGGATCGAGGAAGATCCGGCGATGGATTATAACACGGTGGTGTTGCACCTCAATGTCGAGTGTAGGAGGAGGGAGGGCGTCGATAAGAACGAAACGGATCCGGCGATGAAGTACGAACATGCGAATGTGTACGCGAAGGATATCACCTGCGAACTGACCGGACGGCAATTGGAGTACTTTGCTGACGGGCCGGTCGAACCCGTGAATCCTGATATACTGCTCGCAAAGCTGCGGCCGGGACAGATTATCCACTTGGATATGCACTGTGTCAAGGGGATCGGGATGGACCATGCAAAGTTCAGTCCTGTGGCTACAGCGACGTATCGACTGCTGCCGACCATCAAAATCACAAAGCCTATTCTGGGAGCCGATGCAATTAAGTTTGAGAAGTGCTTCCCCAAGGGTGTTATTGACGTGCAGCGGGTGACGCCGACCGATGCGAAGAAAGTAGGGAGCGGATACGAGGGGCGAGAAGGAGACGAGAAGGCAGTCGTGGTAGATGCGTTCAGGGACACCGTTTCAAGAGAGTGCTTGAGGCATGATGAGTTCAAAGGCAAGGTCAAGCTCGGCAGGGTGCAAGATCACTTCATCTTCAACGTGGAGAGCACGGGGCAGTTCGACTCCGACGTGTTGTTTTTGGAAAGTGTGAACATCTTGAAACTGAAGGCAAAGAGGCTGAAGGCTGTGCTCGTAAAGAAGTACATGGCGAGTTGAAGGCCGTGGTTGCGACGCAAGCTGGCTGGACTGTCTGTATGTATGCTTGGACAGCTGATCCATCCTCTGAGGTGACGCAGCTGCAATGACAAGCTATAGTCCATTTTGATCCTTTATGCGTTTACACGAGAGAATGGTGGGACATGAGTATCACGATTGCATCTCGGGCGTCCAGGGCATGGCTGGCGCAGGAGTCAAGATATGTCAAAAAGCCATTCTCGATACGTTCGGAGCAATTCTACTGCTTAGGTTTTCCATCTATTCTGCGTTATGCGTGACCAATGGCGCTGTAGCTTGTTTTCAACACGGCACTCCTGCCGAATCCCAACAGCCTGTGTCTTCATGAACGCCACAATGTTCGCTATTCCCACGAGAAAAATACTTTTTCGCAGGTGCCTCGGTCCCGTGTCGGGGTCACCTGAAGTTCAGCTTGAATTTGAAGTCAATCGTAAACGCCTGATCGCTAATCGCCACCTCCTCCCCATCGCTCACCAACTCCCTCATCTTCCTTACTAAATTCGGTCTCGTCTGCTCCTCCAACGCTATTGGCGCTTGGTAGTACAAACTCTTCTCGGCTGTCCTAATCGTCGGCTTCTTGAGCTGCGCCTCCGCCCGCTCCGCCAGGCTTGCAATGAAATCCGCCAGCGTCGCCTCCGGATCGATCGTCATGTTCTGTGCTAGGTTGCCGCAGACGGGGCAATCGTCTTTCTTCTCCGCAGCAAAGGTATAGGCATAGAGGCCTGAGTTGTTGGAATCGCCAGTGTACATCATATAGTTGTCGAGGTAGGGGGCGCAGGAGGTGGCGATCTTGAGGGCTTCGTTGCAGCATTCGGCGGCGATGATCGCGTTAGTGGAAGCGATAGCAGGGATGATGTTTTTTACGACGCCTTGAGTCATTTGGTAGGTGACCCCTTCGATATTGAACTGCTTGGCGCGTTCTAGCGCGGTGGTGTAGAGCCAGGTTATGTGCTCGGGGTCGTCGGTGTCGAGAGTGATGTCTTTGCGCTGTTCCTCCCAGGCGATGATGTGTGCCCATTCGATGCAGTGCTGTGGCTGGCGGGGAATGGTAGCGAGGGTGCATAGCGGCACAGCAGCACGAGGAGCGTGCATGGAAAGTTGGCATTCGATACAGCTGGAGATTGTAGGGAGGATGACACGGGCTTGGCCTTTGAAGCCTTCTGTACCGCCGTCTATCAGTGGTTTTAGGGATTCGGGGTTGTCCATGTCGATCATGTCGACGAGGGTCGCGTTGATCCAGCGACGTGCTTCGATGCTGTCCAAACCGCAGATGACAAGTTTGAACTGCATGTAGTAGTCTTCATCCTTGTCCTGGATCTTGCCGTTGTAAGGTGTGATCTTGACGCCAGGCACTCGTCGTTCGACAAAGGCAGCAGCGACTTCTGCTTTCGATTTCCCGACGTCAGACTGGCGGAAGAGGAACTGTCGGTTGAGATTTGATACATCGATGGTGTCCATATCGATGACATGGATATCTTTGAAACCAGAGAGTGCGAGATTCTTCAATATCTCGCAACCGAGGCCACCAGCACCGATCACGAGGACGCGAGATGATTCAAGGCTAGCAATTGTCTCGAAGCCAGGCACGAAGTGTTCTTCGGTATATGGCGAAGTTGTAGAGAGAATGCTGTCGAGATATTTCCTAGCAGAACGTAAGAACAAGGTGCAGTGGTGAATTTGATGAACAGCCTTACCATCTGGCCCGAGGAGCTGTGCCATTAGGCAGATTTATTGTATCCGAGGTAGTCATTGTAGGAATTTGCAGAGATAGGTAAAGAAGGAGCGATGGAAGACCGCTAGCAAGTCTTACAAGCAACACCGGCTGTGAGAACCGAAGATGTGTGGCGCCTAGGACGTTTGATAGCAAACGCAAGATGGTATCGATTTTGAAATATTCTCGACACTACCATGCAGGAGATCAGTCCTACCATACGAAAGCCAGCCTCTAAATCATCACTTCTACAGCTATCGGGCATCAAGACGGGAAACCACTACATGCACAAGTCCCAAGATCGAGGAGAACATGCACAAAGAGAAGCCCTATTATGTAAGCGGTGAAGCTTGGCATATATCATCTATGAGCCTTTCCACACTCAGATTTGGCCTCCTTCTCCACATGGCCTGTAACTAATTCGAGATGGACATGCAGCTATGGGCGATCTCCTCACACCCCTCAAGACCACCCGAAAGGTCAAAAGCAATGTTGAAACATTGGAAACGTTAACGCTGAACAATGGCGCACGGTCTCCGATAGAGGTGATTGAAGTCTCATCAACCAGTCGAAATGGAGCCCTCCAACAGAGCAGACACAAAAAGCAAGTCTCCACTGCTTTCTTGCACAAACTATACCTCCAAAACGATAGCTCACCTGACACCCTGCCTGACGACGCGCGAGAGATACTCAAGAGCCAGCCTGACCTCCAAGAATTCCTCGCTGTCTTACAGTATTTACAATTCGGCATTGATGGAAGACATGATTTCAACATTCGAGCATCTGGGCCAAAACAATCCCAGATTCTGAACGTCCTTGTAACGGTTACGATCCCCGATCGATGGGCTAGCCTCAACACGAAGCCCATCTCGAAGGAGGATCAGGAGACCAAGAGCATGCTCTTGTCCTGCTTGACTTGCGTCGCTGGACTGGGGGCACTCTATGCGCATATCAGGAGACTCGTTGCGCTGGCAGTGTCGGTCAAGACCGCTCAGTCACTTATGCTAAAAGATGCTATCGATGTTCTTGCTCAAGTCCTACATCCGTCTTCCTTCATTGCATCTGTATTGCATGATACGTTGACTTTGCACAGCAAGACAGCTCAGCAGCAGGTCATTTGGCAGGAACTGTCCTCATTTGTGGCGGGTGGCAAGATACTCTCTACGGTGGCACAGGCTTTGCCACTTGCCGAATCAGCGGAGAAGGACAAATTATCTGTGGAATGGCTGGGAGATGGGAGCCAGTATTGCAAGTGGCTAGCGAGAAACATTTGCCACGCGGGCACCAAACTTGCTGTCAATGAAGACGAAGCCTGGCCAATGCTAGCGCAACTTGTCAAACGAGGCATTTACTTGGGGCATAGCGGTAAGTCTACCGTCTCTAGCCTGGGAATCGGTACATTCCCTATGCTCAGCGAATGCTCACGGCCTCCCACATTCTCTCAATAGTCATCTAGTGAGGCTGATATCAAACAGACACATTTGCTACCGAGATCTACAGCGGTCTTCTCCTCGGCACAAGAGCTCTCTGGACGCCACTCCATCTACTCCTTCAGAAGTTGTCTCGAATGGATCAGAGGTCATTCTTTAACGCAGTTCTGAGAAGTGTGTCGACTCGCTACTTACATTCGGACGGAAACCTAGATGGCAAAGACTCGACTTTCGACAACAAGGCAATTCCTGGCGTTGCTGCCATGATCGCTGGCCTCGTGAAGGACAATCTATACCTGGAGGAGTACTTGATCGAGTGGTTGACAGCTACGAGCAGCGATGCTTCCACTCTTCCACTTGGCACTCGCCGGGCGGGAATGGCCGTTTTGGCGGTTGACGAGAGTAAGACTAGCCCTCGATCACCAAGATTTAAACGGATATTCTCTGTTGTTACAACTGCGAAGGATACCCCAAATACTGTTTTGCTGCGGCCTTTGATCCATCTAGGTGCAAGCATCTATTGGCTACTGATACTGACGTCTTGTAGGTAAGCTTCAAGCCGTGTTGGACAAAAGCATGCAAATATTCAGTGATAGCCTGCAGATTCAGCACACATCAATCCTGCAGCAAGAAGGTTAGTGGTGATGGACTCGTATCTTTGTCAGTTCCTGTGCTTATAGCCTCTTTTGTCACAGCTACGGCACAAGTGATACTCCTCGCTGTAGGATATCTCCACCGAATGAAATCCGAAATGTTAACAAGACTGCCACGATCATCCCAATACCTCCATGCTGTGTCTAATCGGCTTGGTGCATCCTTACCTCGTGCTCGCTTCCTAGGTATGATAGTTGGAACCGCTGTCTCAAGGTTGGTTGACGCTCCCGACAAGGCTATGAAATTTGACATGGAAGAAATGGAGAGTGATGATGCTAGAAGGTTTCTAGACCTTGTGGATATTGCCGACAAAATTGGGGACGTGGAGGATTTGAAACGACACACCACGATGACGAAACCGGCATCGACTAGATCATCGAAAATCCCTAAGCAGGAGATGCGTCAAGCTCCTAAGAAAGGTCTTAGCAGCTATACTTCTAAGATCATCTCCATTGAAGAGGTTGAGGGCGATGAAGAGAGCGATGATGGGCTTATTCCTTACCAAAAGCCGGACGACGATCCCTTCGACTCCGATGAGGACCCTACCCTCATCAACCGTTCAAAGCCCAAAGCGCCAGTCTACATCTCGGAGCTTGTCAAAGCGCTCCAGGCGAATGACAAGCCTGATACAGTAGAACTTGCTCTCAAGGCCGCACCCGCCTTGATCCGTCGAAAGGCGGGCTTTGGCACAGAACTCTTGGAGAATATCAATGATTTGGCTTCTGCGCTGATTAATGTCCAGGAAGGCATGTCGAAGGAATCAACACAGCAACTCCGTTTACGCAGTCTGATAGCCTGTTTAGTGGCCCAACCAGCCAAAATGGGCCCTTGGTTCGCATCTATGTACTTCGAAGGCGACTTCTCTCTCGCCCAACAGGCTTCACTTCTCACAACAATCGGTCTCGGAGCCAGAGAATTGGCAGGCTACAACGACGACCCCGACCTCACCACTGATAGGCAGCAGTCATCATTCCCCTCTCAACGCCTCCCGAACAACCTTGCCGCCATCTACACCCCAGTGGATAACATTGCCAGACGACTCGAGCACACGACTTTGCAGCCCATGGCCCTCGCAGCAGCCGACAAGCTCACTGGCCCCGACATCCTCAAGGTCCGCACTTTTAGCTCCCGTCTCTCTGTTGAGAAGAAAACTGCTCAGAAAGCAAAAGACCGCCAAACGCGCATCCCAAAGGATCTTCACAAATTGCTTGCTGAGTCGATCTACCTACCGCTGTGCTGCCGGATGAGTCTGCTGCTGTCTTCAAGACCGAACGCGGACGCAACGACGCTGTTTGAGCCCCACATTTTGAGACTCTTTCTGCAGACATTGACAATTGTACTTACAACGCTAGGACCGCATGCGCTGCAGCTGTACACGGTGACAAGGGAGACACTGCTATTGCTCACCGGTTTGCATATGATGGTGAAGCTGAGCACAGATGCGGTGGTGCTGCCTGCGCTGGTACAGTTGCTGCTTTCAGTTCTAGACCTCAATGTTGCAGCTGGCGCTGTCTCAGAGGAGCGTCTGGTGACTGAGTTTGGCAACATGATCGCAGAACTGGTAGCCTGGGCTGGCAACCTTGGGAATGTGGTCAATGTGCCAGAGATGGGACAGGGGGAGATGGGTATGGGGATGCCCTGGACGGTGCTGGTGGCGGGCGTGCAGGTCAAGTGGCACGAGGTAGGGAGAAAGTTCCAGGGGAGGATGGTTGGGCTCGCGGGGGCTGATTTAGACGGGTTTGGAGGTTAAGATGTGGTGCAGCATACAGGCTGGATGAGAGCAAAATCTTGCCAAACAACGCAAAGGTATGATAGTAGGTTAGGAAAAGTTACCGTACGGTGTTTCTATATTTCACTACACTGTCGGGCCTGCTATGTTCAAAAGGGGCCAAAAGGATAGGCAGCCCGGAAAGGTTTTCACTCGAAGTCCATGTCTCTTCCCATAACTATCAAGATGCATACCGACGTTAAGCCATGATCGGAGGAGTACAACTCTTTCCCCCGTCTATCATAGCTGTCTCTAGAGACGAGTTCAGCGTATGCTCTACATAAAATCCTCGCATCTTTCCCAACCAAAGTGTTCAAGAACGGGAGTGATCTGCCACGGCGACCACTTCCCTTGTTGCTCCCTGAACGTCTTCAGGTCCCGCTTGGCGGCACCCGCATAGCGCTCCTCTGTCGTTGCACAGCCACAATACTGCCGCTTCGTCGAACCTACTTCCTGTTTGTGCTGGGTAGTAATCAGACATCGGCCTGTGAATAAACACGCTTTAAGGAGTCAAATATATCCTTAACCTTCGTAGAAGAAGAGTAGGGGCATTGCTGGCCCGACTCGGCCCGGCTACTGGACAAATACTTTTGGGGGAAGAACAGGCACACGGTAGCATTTGGTCTGGCGTGAGGAGTGTGGGTGATTACAAGGTCACGAGAGCAGGACCATGATGAGGTTGTTAAATGTCGAGTTCTTAAGACATACCGCTGCGAGAGAAAAGGATATAGAGGAGCCTGTCCTCCGAGACTCTATGCATGATGTCAGGAATATGCGACAAATATCACGATTTATGGAAAAAATTTTATGGACTAAGATCGAGGTCCTAGGCTCAGCTGCACAATTCTCTAAGGGCATTTGCAGGGGACACAAGACCCCTCAAGCGAAGCGGCTTAGAGAGATGGCGGGGCGTTGCAAATCATTCTCATCAAAGTTGAGACATCCTTCTTCATCGGTTCAGCCCAGCAAGCAGGCGACGATACTTGGCCATGGATAATCACAGCCCCAAGGTCGTTCAACGCCTGCCACTGATAGTGCCTCTACCACCTCGTTCATAGCTCGGACTCCTTCGTCTAACCGGACTCTGAGAATTTTTCCTTGTAACTCTCTTTGGAGGTGGTGATCTTGACATAGAACCTTCGGATGAAGTGTTTCGCCTCCCTCTCCGGCCGGACGGCGATCTCGAGTCACTCAGGCTACGGTCTCTGCGGCGTGGTGGAGGCGAGAACGAGCGCGAGAGGCTGCGATTTCTGCCGTTAGTCTTCGAAAACCTCGGTGGAGATCTTGATCGTGATAGCGATCGTGATCGTGAGTAACTGTCGCGCCTACGGTTGCTGACTCCATTCCTGCGTGGCGGAGTGTATGAAATAGATCGTGGTCTTCGTCGAACTGGAGGTGGCGACGCTGAATAGGAGACTGACCTGGTGCGAGCACCACGGCGCCGCGGCGGGCTGGGCGAGCGCGATGAGCTGTAGCTCCGGGCTCGTCGAGTTTCTGTCTTCCTAGGTGGAGACCTGGATCTTGATGCAGTCCTGCTGCGGCTCCTTTCTCGCCCACGGTAGCGTTCTCGATCCCCGCCTCGCACGACCTCTTTCCCTCGTTGATTGCGCTCAGGTGGCCGAGATGAGGAATACGATCTTGAAGTAGTGTATGATGAATAGCTAGAGTACGAACTGACACTTTCCGAGTCCGACTCGGCATCATCCTTGGGCACAGGCAAGGTTGGTAGGGCTGGCTTGGGAAGACTCTTTAGATGCTCACGCATTTCTTCGGTAAGCACTCCCATACCAATGCTGGTGAAGTAATTGATAGAGAAACGTGTATTGCGTGGTTCATCGGTCGGGAAGATGCCGGTAAAGCTTGGGCGAAGGATCTCATCTTTTAGTCGTTCCTGCAACTTCGGCATTCCAAGCGCTTCCGCCATATCCTGAAACAAGATCTTGATGAATATCCGGCTGCTGGATGTCGTTTCATCCTCGTTCAGGTGTACCACGCTCAAAATGTGCCAGCCAATTGCATCGGTCGAGAGCAGGTGGCCAAACAGTCGTGCTACATTTCGTAGTTGATTTGTCTCTCTTCTGTGAATAGTATCGTAGGTCTGGGCGAACGACTGTTCGAACAGGTCGAGCCACAGTCTGTTCAGCTTTGCGAAGCGTTCGCCGACCAGCCCGTAAAACTTGCTGTACGTCTTCTCTTGGGCCGCGCATTCAATCACCATGGACACGAGCTCTGACTCCTGGCCCGGGGGTAATTGAACCTTCATGAGTGAATGAACAGCTGACTCAAAGTCTAATGATGACATGATGGTAAGGTATATCGTACGCCGGAGGTTTACCAGGTCCGTGTTGGTTTGGTCTTTGATTTCGATCTGGCGGTCCTTTTCAGCTTCCTCATCGTCAGAGCTTTCGTCCGAGTCTGCATCTTCATCTTCGTCATCACTTCCTTCCCCTAAGATCTCGGCCTTCAGTTTTCGATATTCGGCTTCGTGCTCTTCCCAGTCCGAATCATATTTGAAGACATTGAGCCCGTCTTGGATGTCAATGTTTGGATCGTCGAGCTTGACACTGTGGGTTATTTGATCCTCTTCTTCAACAAGATCCAACTCGTCCTTAATCGCCGGGTTGTCCTTGTATCTGTCCTTTCGAATCTGGAAGAGCACTTCGATCATGTACTGGGTCCTTTTTTCGACATCGGATTCATGAAGGATTGATCTGAACTGATCGAAAACCGCGTTTGCAATGGCTGGGTTCATTTCCTCCAAATGATGCCCAACTTCACGAGCAAATCCAACTGCAATCTCGACGGAGTCATCTGTAGGCTTGTGTAAAAGGAGGAGGAGTATTTCGGCGGCTATCACCTCGTCCGCCACCAGGTGGTTGCAAAGGTGTGCTATAAAGGTTGTTGATGACAAGCATACGCTTTTGTCGTTGCGTTTGAAGGCTTTGCGAAATTGGATGACGAGACGTTTTAGGAGGAGCTCTCCGACCTGAGGCAATTTGGTGTTGACGATCGCCGCCATCGCAGCGTAGATAGGAGTGAAGGGAAGTGAAGCTGCTTGGGCTTTCATGATGCTCCTGCAGAAGAGTCCTCTTCCTCTTACCAAGTTTTCGGTGAATAATTCGGGCACGATAAATTTGAGCACGGATTCGTTCGCCTTATTGATGAGGCCAGTTATTGACTTCTTGAGGGCCTCCCACGCCATCCTCTGATACTCGACGCTCGTTTTATCTGAAATCTGTGCCTGGAGCTCTCGTAATCTCGCTGGAGGTATGTATGTGCCGCCCGAGCGCATCGTCAGGAGCTTCTGATATTCAGCTTTTGCAAGTGCTTGTTTCTCTTCTGCAGTAAGAGGCTTCGAGCTCGTTTCCACTCTCTGTTTCGGCCGTAGCCTCTCTTCGAGTTCGAGTTCTCGAGCGTCCTTCTCGTGCACCTCATGACCGCCTCTGTCATATCTGTCTGGTGGTGGTCTTTCCCCAGCTTCCCGTCCAGAAGCTTCGCGATCATCTCTATCGTACCTTTGGGGCGGCGGCCTCTCACGACGGGGTGATGGAGATCGCGAAGGAGGAGATCGTTTTCGCGAAGATGGGCCTGGTGAGAAAGAGCCTCCGGGGGGAGGGGTAGGAACCCGGACCGCCGACTGTAAAATCATAGTTTCGGCCATATGGGCGATAGCAAGGACTCCTCAGAGCACTTGCAGCCGCCTAAATGCCGTGCTTGGGAAGTTTGTGGGAAAAAAAATGTCGAGGTAGCGACGGAGAAACGATACTACGTAGCGCCTTTCGCGGAGAATTCGCTGTTACAGCAACGAAGAAACAGCTAATCACGTGATTGATTCAGAACTGACAAGACCCTCACCCACCAAAGGCTCCATCAGCAACCCCAAAACGCGGAAAATGCCCCCACCTTTCTACGCCATGGGATGACTTTCCAACTCTTCAATTGCATTGCCTATACACAGACGCTGGAGGAGTTTAATTCCTTCAGAGGATGGAATTTCACATACCACCCTCTCAAATTCCTCATTCCACGTATGGAGCTATTCTGCACATCAATGAGCCTTTACACAAGCAGAGTGCGAGAGGGGCATCGTTCCAGATCACGCTTGCATCTAACCGACACATCTTCGTTGGTAAAGGCACAGTGGAAGTATTTCTGTCGGACCTACTTCACGAAGGACAAGCCTACAAGTTACTGAGACGAGTCCAAGGTTCGGCAACGCCTATTGTTCTTGGTAATATCGATTTGAAGGGAATGTATTATCTCGATACCGGAGTCAAGGTCATCCACATGCTTCCTATATCCTGAGGTAGAACAACACTTGTCGACAATGCTCCTGTCGTACTTCGAGATGATCTCGACCATGCCGTACGACAATCAACAGACGAGGTCCGCGACCTAGGCGTCGAGCACCGAGACCTCCATCTTGAGAACATGCTCTGGAACGACGAGCTAGGTCTAGTCCTCACCGGTTTTGAACGTTCCCGTATAAGCCGCCCAAGCAGCCACGGGAAAAGATCTTCCTCTGACGCAGCAGTGCTTCGAGAAGTGTCGCCGAATACAAAAGAGCGCGCCTGGATAATGACAAACTGAGCAAGGACTAGGAAATTCTATGGGAAACAGCCGAGAAAGCACCGCGATTTTAAGCTACCTTCACGCATGCGAGCGTCATCTGGCGGGTTGAAGGCCAAATCTAGGCTTGATCATCCATCTCTGCCTCTTCGGCTTTTTCGGCTTTGGATATGCGGTTTCGAGAGCAAATTTCCACCGCAACGTTATCCATATCTGAGATTGAATCCGTGTCACCTCCAAATACGCATTCATCTTTGTCCTGCTCTTCAGCGGTCTTTGATCTGGCCAGCGTCTCACTGTCGTCGCGTGGCTTTGCCTTAGAGGCGGCCTTTTTTTGACTAGATTCTCCTTGTTTTCGCAGAGTCGACCTCTTTCGCTTTCGTTTGGGATTTGGAGAGCTCTGGAAGAAGATGCCTTGGGATCTCAGCTTGCCGATAATGTCCCCCGTTATGTCTACTGTGAGTGACCTGTCCGGATTTGCACTTGCTTGCATTGCACTCCTTAACTTCAGTTCAACAGACTGATCGTCGATCCTTGTCCACCCATCTAGGCGATATCTTGAAGGCTGCCCATGTACACCAACCTTCCCTTGCTCGTCAACAAGCAGATCAAGCTCATTGCCAAGAGCCAGATCTAGAAACAAGTTGGTCCGCAACCGAACAATCGTCTTGTCACCAGCCCCGTCCCCCATCAAACGGAATTTGTAATCCTCCAAGACCATCTTTCCATGCACAGCCGTCTCTTCTTCGCATTTCTTGACCACTTGGTATATCTTGCTATCTTTGTCCATCCTTGTTTTTCTGACAAACAAGTAGAACATACGATGCAGTGTTCCCAGGTCGACCCAAGATTGAAACTCCCGTGCCAGTGTCTTGGCCTTGGATTGGTAGTAGGGGGACAGTTCCCGTGCTAGGACCAAAGCGAACTTTTTATTGACAATTTTAGCCTGTGTCGTAGTGCGGTCCGCACAATAGAAGAAAGTCCAGAGAACATCGCAATATCCGGTCTCTTTGTCTTTTACCGACAGTTCAAATTCCTCAAATACGGTTGATTCGTCAATTTCGACGGATGGTACAGCTCGGCTAGCAGTGTATGAGTACCTGCCGGCTAGGACCTCAGCTCTTGAACCAGGAGATGGGAAGCCAATTCTGTCATGTTGACCTGCAGCACTTTGAGAGGATTTGGCTTGCGTCGACGATTCGATGTCATGCCGTAAAATAGAACAATCATGGCTTGCTGATGCGGTGCTCATGACTGTTATTCGTTCGCCGCTGGGTTTCCCGGCATAAGCTCGGAAGTGGTGAGAAAACGAGGTGTTCCTTTGTTTATGTGCCACTGCAACAGAGCAATGTCTGCATGGTCAGCGGCTAATTCATTCGTAGCACTGGGTGAACGGTGGATCCTCCGCTGACGCCCCACTTCTAGTCCTTGACACAATCTTTTGTGCCCTCAAATATCGCCACCAATCCGAATCCCTGTCAGCAACATTCTTGCCGGCATAAGAGCTATCCGTTACTCAGCAACCTCGCCGTCAATGACTGCTTGCACGGCAGCAACGCCAAGCATGATCCGGCTTAATCAAGGAGTTTGCCGGTAAAGACTTGGGTTGGGTGGAGCTGAGTGGAGGGGAGGATCTTGGTATGTCCACTTCCCCCTCAACTGCAGTAGAGTATGCTGGAAAGGGAGAAATCTAGGAGGCGTGATGGCGAGAGCGAGGTGATTACGGGTCATTCGACAGCTTCCGTCTGAAATGGACTTGTCGCCTACATTCTGCAGATATACAAAGGAAGTGCGCCAGATCTTAGCAAAGGCATTTATGCGAGGTTGTAGCAGTGACTATCGACTCATTAGAAGCAAACGCTGACGAATACTATCTACTCTCCAGGAGGTGATATTATCATTGACCGAGCTCTCTGTTCACGAACTACCCAAAATAAGCCGCTTCCTAAGGGAGATACTACCGTTGTCGAGATCTGAACGTTGCAGAAGCTGGGATTATCATGACTACGGCTAGCTATTGCCTTTCGCCTGAACACCTTCACCCAGATGGCCTCAACGACAGCTTTGATGCGGTATGCTGGGTCGCAGAATCAGGCCAGAATCCCCCCATACCATCAGCCATTCGTACGACCCCAAGACATGAGTACTGGGGAGCGACCGCTTAGGCGCCGAGGGCCGGCCGCATAGAATGGTATGATTCCCTGCTATACCAGACGGATACTGCAAGTCCAGAAGCGAGCCCGTTGCTTGCGCATCCGAGCCAACTCCAACATGTACCGACACTTGGACAGCCGCTGCAAATGTGGATGTCTTGCACGGAGAGGGAATAGCACTTCCCGAAAAATTGCAGAACGCTGGATCTAAAATCGCGGTAAAAGAGAACGCAAAACACCTCACACGCTGCTTCTAGTGGACAAGTTGCTAGGACTACTTGTCGTTGACGACGTGGTGGATGTTGTGAGGATTGAAGTCGATCCAAAGCAGGAACAGTGGGCCTCCGATCGTGCGCACGTACCCGTCCGCTCAGATTGCTAGATACCAACCACAAGGGTTAAGGCTGACCGCATTTGCCGCCAAGGTTTGTGTCAAGTGTCATCAGTATTGATGTGATACTTGAGGAGGGAAAAGCTGCGCCTGAACATGTAGCAAGATCCGCAAATCATTTTTGATTGTGGGCGAAATACCCTCATACACTCGTAGAAACTTGATGGTGCGGTCAAAAAGCAAACACACGCTATCTTCCTCATCCAGGAGACAGCGGAACGCGCTGTCGTAAACCGCAGCAATAACAAGCATCTTGCTGAAGTGACTGTTCAGAGATGTTAGCTATCGGATCTGATCGGGGTAGGCGGTGACCTTACGCTTGAGCGGTGAAAAAGGCATTATTTGCGACCAAAGAACTCGGCATGAGATCGAAGATCGTTATATTTCTGATGGCTGCACGGATGCAGGCTCGTGCTGATCTAAGTAATCTTTTTCCGTCTTGCTGACCAGAGACTAGTAAAATCTCCGTTTCGACATTGTGATCGATGAATTCGCCGCTAAACGAGGTTGCCGATACTGACGGTGAAGTGTAGGTGGAATGACAGCTTGAGTTGGGTGTGCCAGATGATAGTAGGAGTGGGGAATCCAGAAGGAAGAGAAGCGCCGGACGATGGATGATGTGTTTGGTTTCGTAGTATCTGGCTCTTCGTCGAGCATCACTGATTTCCGCACAATAATAGTCGTCATCATCCCAATTCTGGTCTCCCAAATGCCTCCGCCATGCTTCCAGGCATTCGTCCAGAGTATCGACCAGTCCCAAGTCTGGTCTCAGACCGGGTACGTCAGCGTTCAGAGTGCGATGGATTTTGTCAAGCATCCTTCTCAGGAAGATTTGATCCGTGTAGCGTTTTAGATCCGCTCTTGAAGCCCAATACTCTGCTTCAGGTATTTGGGTCCACCCTTTGTCGTATTCCCAGATCTGGCTCCGGGGCAGATGGAGCTCGGTGATGAAATCGTGCTCCAGCTGTAAACAGCTCCAAAACGCAATTTTGATGGGGTTTTTAGAAGCCGGTGTAGTATGTTCCAAGTTAGCTCCGCTGGAACAGATCAGGATCTGACAAATCCGACACGCATTTGAGAGGTAGCTGTAGGCTTGGCTCGGCTGGGCTAATTGTCCCATGTAGAGGGCGGCGAGAAGGTTTGCTTGAAGGTACGATAAATCGGCCTCTTGCGGAAAATTGTCAAGGACGGGTGCAGCCGAGGCGAAATAAGCCCAGCCCGGAATGACATTCGAATTTAGGGGTTCATTGTGTGAATATATTTGTCCCAGGGCAGCACCGAACAAGAGTATGGCACGATCGATTAACTTCCAGTCCGCAAACCGTTCTCGTGGGAATCGCGCTCCTCTGAGGATGGGATTGTGAGGGTGCATCAGCCGCATATAGTTCTCGAAAGACAGCTTGATGGTGGCAGAATCAAGGCCGAGTAGTGGAGGGTGATCTCGTCGTTGAAGAGGAGGTAAGATGGTCTCTACATTCACCACCGAAGATTTAGTGTGCCCGTGCGGAATGAGTGCATTGATTGGTAGCCGCAAGAGAAGATGCTGCACCGAGACCGAGTACTGAAAGCGCAAAGTAGGAACGGCTGCGGCCGGAATTCCTGGAGTGACGTGCGTTGGATAACAAGAGACTGCAACACATTCTTCCGCCTTCTCAATACCTTTACGGCTGACCTGCTCCGGTGTAGGAGATTGGAGGATCGGCGCATATGCTACTTTGCCTTTGCTTTGGACGTGGTCTCTTTTAAGGGCAGCGTCAGCGGGTGCAGTATGTGGACGGGCCCGTTTGCGCCAGCGCTGGACATGGCGAAAGATCTCGCTTTTCTTTCCGGCTTCGCTTCTCGACAGATTGCTTGATCTGGCGGACTTGTTGACAAAATAGAATTCACTTGTTGGGCCCGTCACGCTCGGTAGAGGACCAGGAGGCATAGCTATCGACAGATTAATCCAACATAGGAAAAGGGCGTATGAAATGGTTACCTTGAATCCGGGAGTGGATGCAAAACACCCAACCAGTCAATCCTGATAGCGAGGACCGATGAGAAGACGGTAATCCAGCTTTCGTGAATATTGTGGCTCACACAAACAAGACATCACCAGCGGATAGAACAAATTATATACGGACGATAAGGTCATTGGACAAGGTTCACATGAAACTATTCCGCCCAGTGTAGCAACGCGGTATGTTAGAAGGACAGGCAGAACGGAACATGCCTTCAAATGCTCCTCATTGGGCTATGCGATCCCTACTCTAGATAGACCTCATGTGTTCCACACTCCGGCCCCATGCTCTGTCGACTTGCTGGAGGACAATTTCCAGGTAGTGGCCTTGGAACACATTACGTGATCCAATTAGAGGGCCTTGTGTGTGAATTTCGACCCAAGAGCCACCATCCTACCAGACTAAGGAGGTTGGCGCGAAATGCCAACCTCCTTGACTAACCGAAGGCCGCTACTGGACAGACCCATCCTTCGAAAATGATGATCCACTGTCAGTAACAACTTGGTATCCAACATCTTGTCCTCGATATGACCTTCCTGTAGCTTAGCTCGTGATATTTGATGCAATATGTAGAATGCTTACCAACGGTATCGGTTGCGGACTATTGGCTTCGTGGAGGTCATGCAGTGTTGGATGGCTGGCCTGATGCAACGAAACCCCAGGATCAAAAATCCGAGCAACACTCCGAACCACAGGAGCGATTTGGCGATTTGCGTGGACATACTGCTATCCAAAAAGACGGGGTGGGATCGCCAGATCCACATGTTGCATTCAGTGGTAGCAAGGCTAACGGCGAGTTAAGGATTGTCGGCTTGAAATAGGCGCCCCTGGAGGTTTTGCCTTGTCGAACTATCGGAGAGTCTTGTTACCATGATTTAGGTGACAGTTCAAGGTTTATAAGTTCCTAGTAGGCGTTACAAAGTAGTATTATTCCTTGGGTCGATCAAACATAATGGTACGAAAGCATGTGCAGCAACGCACACCAAAGCGCAGACACTAATGCATCCTGGGAACTTTTTAGCAGATTTGCCGCGTCAACTGCTGCGTCTCGACCAAAAGGGCCAAAGTCAATCCAGTGATACGCCCCACTGCGGGGGTTTTGCCACTGAGTAGGACCAACAGTATCAGATAGGTAGTCAAGTCGGGGCGGCATTTGCCTATCTTCTATGGATTTGAGAGATGGTGTTCAAAGACATGCACATGGGACATATTGGCTATTAGAGTATTGTCATTGCTGCAACAAGATCACAATTGCCTTTCAATTTTCGACCTACGTGCTCTCTGCTTCTCCCTGAGCCTTCGGCTGAGAGTGGGCCCCTGAGTGTCATTTTGATTGCACAATCAATGCCATGGCAAACGGCATTGCATGTCCCAATCCATGACTGATTTGTTGCCTGTATCCCCTGTATTGAACCCAGACTTAGCAGTAGATACCCTGTCCATTGTAGTTTTCGGTCTGGACATTGACCGCGCGTGCTGAGGCTGACTGGAAGCGTTGAGCGGAGTTAGGGAAGTCATTATCTGGCATGCCAATAATGTGGCCGTACCCAGCGTTGGACGGAGGATTGAGAATGAACGGATATTGAAATTTACCTCCAAACCACACGTCAGCGAGGCAACTCTGGGAAAGAGGAAGTACGAACAATCCAATAATGATGGAGCATCACGACGCCACGATGGAAAAGTTTCTAACAGGGTATATTTCGATATGCAACAAATCCAAATGAATACTTGACACAAATGGGTGAAAGAATGGCTAGAAATGAAGCTAGTTCGGACGAGCTTTCGTATCTATAAGCATTCAGCGAGAAGTCGCCTTGGTAGAGTACACTTTCCAATGTCTACGGTACCAAACCACCTTTCTTCCCGTCTTGAGTACGAGTCAACACGATGTTATGTCCATGAGGATGCCTTACCTTGGAAGCTATCACCATTACAAGAGCCATTATGAAGCAAATGTTATATCAGTGATCTGAAGGGCTTCAGTTAGCGTCTTGCTGGAAACCAAAGGTGACAGACCACCTACTTTTTGCATCGCCAGATCTGAGCACCAACACTGCGATGGCAACATCCGGCAGAAATTAGCGCCCCAACCAAGATTCCTTACCTCCATTGCAAATGCACCAAAGGCCGTTCGTAGGTGCGAAGCAGCTTTGCAAGCGTCCGGCCAGATATTTAGGTTATGCCAAATGGCTGGCCGTTCAATTCAACTGGGCAAGCATGGTAACAAAAGAGGGGAAAGCCTAGAGACGCGTTGTGTGAAAGACTTGTGTGTGTGTGTCTTTTGCTCGCTAATAGATGCCAAAGGACAGTTCCTCTGCTCACAAGAGGCTAATGAACGAGTGGTCCCAACACACAGAAAGGTTCACGCTAGCATGTTTATGGTTTCTCTCTCCCTGACTGGCAAACAGAGTGGGGTGGGGCTTGTGACTGGACTGCCTAGTTTCTTCGCCCAATTGCCATCGCAGAAAGAGATGTTGGGAAGGAGCCAGCCTTTGGATTTGCACCATGAGGTCTGCGGTGGCGGCAAATCTGGTCTGCAACCAAGTAACTAAGGGGTCTTGTGACGGCAAGGGTAAAGTATCACGTACGCAACATTTCAGTGTGCGTGCATCGGGAGAGAGGGGAGTGCTGTGGGCCCAAAGATGATACAGTGTTGGGGCCTCAAAGTGGAGATTGGAGATCGCGTGTCATGTACAGAATCCACTCAGATGCAGGCGTCGCTGACTCGACCGCAGTTAAGTTACAAGACTCTGGTGTGGAGTGGAAAAGGTTTGGATGGCTCATGGCTTACATTAGTGAGTGTCGTTTGGGGCAAGGATGGTTGTTGCAACATCCACGAACGTATCTACTTCGAGTTAGCAGCCCCCATATGGGGGTTGCTAACTCGAAGTAGCATGGCGTGTGCCCGGCCTGAGATAGTACACAAGCGTTTAGTTTGTTCCCCCTCCCTTCTAAATCGTTACGCTATGCAAGATGGGCGCTTACGCTCGACTGTACTTGTTCTCAGGCTCTGACAAAGAGTACATTCGCCTTTTGGAGAGGGCGCTCCAGGCTCTGCAATTCCATCACCTTAATTGCCCGCTTGGGCCCTTTTCTACTACAACAGAATCGAATCGGCCGACGAAGAGACGACGTGACGGGACTGCTCTTAAGCCTCCTGCTGTGTTAGAATCGGCTGAGCCAACTCCTTGTTTGTCATTATTGCCGCCCGGGACTTCATTGTCTTCGACCCTTCCCGATCGACCGCCATCCACCCGATCTTTGACAGCATCTTCGGGCCCTGCCGCAAGCCACAATCCTCAATCGGGCTCCGACAACCCTCCGAAAAAAGCCCGGGCTGAGTCATGGAAAAAGGCTGCCGATGCGCTGATAAATGGCACGCCCGTGGCTGAGAAATGGAAGACTCCTTGGATCGTAGAGAGCGCCGTGTCTTCGTATGACTGCCACTCCCCGGCGAAGCTCATCCTCGGCACTTCCCCTCCAAACACGATCTCTGGAGTGGTGGAAACTGACTTTCGAGATGAAATTCTGGCCAGAGCTGCAACGTTCGCAAGCAATATAGCAAACTATGGCAACAGAGCAGACCTTTACGCAAAGATTCATTCTTTCCACGAAATTGTTTTGGGATCTATTTGCGTGGCTTTGCTTGATTGCGGAAAGCCTCAAGAAGACGTCGATTCCATTATGCAGATTCACATCTCCAACGCGGAACCAAAACACCTGAATCGCCTTCGGAATGGGGCTAAGTGGGCAAACGGTCTTGTCAATGCGCTTCACTGGTGTGGCTGGGGGAAAAGGGCACAAGAGGTTCTATTCCACTGTAAGTTGCACAGAGCAATTCTCGATGGTGCAATTTCTTACCGATCAGGGGGCAAACCAATCACCTTATACGGGAGGTTCTCCGACTCCCGCAGTACATCCCTTCCTTATTTTGTTACACGACTCTCCGAAGCCAAGTACGCCAATGGCCCTACTACGAGCATGGTACAGGATCCTCTCGCGGTACAGAAACCCCTCATTCCTTCACTGGTACGAAGTGTGATTGGCACTTCCATGGAGTAAGTCGCTGCTCAAACACAGATAGTGAGAAATCTGTTGACTCCAATCAGTGAGGAGCGAATATGTGAAGTGTTGGGCTATACAAACACGGCTCCATCCCAGTTGACCTACAATCGCCTTCAGCTTCAAGATGCTACCCAGGGTTCGGAGGGTCTGGCCAGGATCAGGAATTCTCAAGAAAATGAATCAAGCGAGCACACCGATCGATCCACTGAATCAAACACGGCGCAGCAAATTCAAATCGAAGACAATGGCTTGGGATCGCTGACACCCGACTCTTCGCTTGCCAATCAAACTTCTCATCAGACTATTCCTTCGGCCTCGTCCATTGCGCATCGGTCCCCGGCGCCTGAGTTCCACTCTTCCAACCATATGTCTCAGCAATCCATGTCACCAAAGGATATGAATGCCTTTGGTGACCTCGACATGAATTACTTCACAGATTTCTTCCCTGACCAGACTAGCATGAACCTCTTTCCAGGTCTCGACACTAACCTCTGCCAATGATGATCACGATTGCTCTCCTATCGCCAGGACTTATCTCCACCTCCGCCGATTTCTCTATGACGAATTTCTTGTCTGCCTCCCAGAGAATCTTGCTGTCTGGCAATTGCTTGATCTGGAGTGTACATTGAGGGCCAATCTGTGAAGGAATAAGAAGCATTCGGCCGTCTGGGTTCTTGAGAGGTGCCGCGTCGGGTCCTGGGATTTCCACAACTGCGATCCTCTAGAAGAAATTAGCAAGAACCCTCATGGTTGCGACCATCATACAATGTCAGATCCTATTTGGAGGACTTTTCTAAGATCCTCTTCCACGCTCTGCTTGTCAAGTATGTTGAGTCTGATTCGTCTTCCCACAATACCGGCGTTCGTTAGAGAAGTATTGATGGGTCCAAGTTTCTGCTGAGTATCTGGATCGATGGATTCCGGCTGAAGCGAATCAGCTGAGGACATGTTGTAAATGGAACCTTTAAAGCGCAGGCTGTAGTGAGGGCCCGTCTGACGGTAATGTTCAAGAATTTGGAGAGCTGCGGGGCTTAGTTGCTGCATTGGGCTTCCTGTTCTGCGTGCCAAGACTTGATCGGCTAGGCTTAATTGGAACTAGTCTCTCACACGCTGAATAAGTTGACGATTCTTCGTGCTCGCTTTACACAGAGAATCCTAGAATCTGTGAACCAGCCACGAAAATGGGGGTCTTTTGTCCTTGTTTTGAGTGGCTTCCCACACTCAAGCTGAACCGGCCGCTCGCCGTCCTAACGGTCTATGATATTCATCTGACTGGCTCTAGGTCCCACTTTCGGTTCTCTGAACTCTCCAACCCCTGCCACCATGCTCTCCTGCTATTTCAGTCACTCATCCTTGCTACCTCTAGAATCAACAGTCTTTGCTCCGCAGCATGAAGACGTTCAATGCAAAAATGACCTTCCGATGGTCGCCCTCTCCTTCGCTTCCTTGTCGCCTCTCCTCGTCCTCGTCCTCGTCCTCTCCCTCTTCCTCCTACTCCTAAAGCGACCACCACCACCGTGGGTACCGCTTCTTTCGCCTCTACTACCTATAACTAGGAAGTCATCTTCTCACCAGCTATTAGACATAACCGTGCTATTTTCCCATGGTTGGCAAACGAGCCTCACCAGGTACTGGCCCTAGTCATTCCACATGTTAGAAAAGCTTCTTGACCAAACGCCCGGTTTTCCACTCCTACGCATCCCCAAAGCTCGGTAGACTGGGGTTGGTGTCGGGTCTCTTTGGTTATGGACTTACTGGTACTGCTCTTCAGAATAACCTGGTCGATACCTGGAGAAAACACTTTGTACTGGAGGAGGACATGCTTGAGGGTAGGGCACGCGCATCTTCTCAAACCGCGAAATGCTAGGTAGAGTGATTGCTATGCTAATGTCATTGGCCCGATGCCTGCGCACGAGCTGCCCGGCCATTCTGCCTCGTGTCTAGTGGAATGGAGAGAAGTCCAGCAGGAGATGGTGTCGAACTGAGATTGCGACAGGGCCAATGACAGGCAGGCCTCGCTGCGGACCCTACCCTTAGCTCGTCGAGGCTATCGTCAGTGTGCACACTGTAGATTTTGAAGGAAGGGTGTAGAAACCAATTCAGTTAGACATAGCTCATAGGTGAGAAGCTAAATATCATACAGCCTTAGGCGTATGAGAGACTCAAGGGAAGCTCGATCAAATGGTTGACCATTCTTTGCAGTCATTGCATGCGCCATAACGATCTCTTGCTGTTGAACTTGGGAGAGAAACGGGGTAGATGTACAATTGAAGCTCCAGCTTGGCGGGCAATGCCGATCAGCGCGTTTGAAATTTCTTGGTGCAATCAATGCGTACCAGGCTACAAAGTTGGCGCATATACAAACGAGCAATGGTGGCCAAGGCCGGTGTATTGTACATTGTTGTCGAGATTCTTATTTGGTTGTAGTCCTTTTCTGGCCTCCTCGACTTTTCTTTTCCTAGCTAATGATGCAAACGTCGAGTCCGCCCACAAGGTCTCATGGCGCCTTCCATTCACACAATTGTAACGTTGGCATCAAATGAAGGCAGGAGTAATAAAGGCTCAGAGTTGTCAAGCTCGTCCCTGTCTGGGGCGAGGCTGAGTGGTGATGGCGCGCTCGACTAGTGCCGAAGTCGGGTGAGTTGAAGGGAACAGTCACGTTCGAAGTTATCTTTCCAATCTTTGCTATCACTATCAAGCAGGGACGAAATACAGACAGACAGACGCAAACCCCCCGCTAACGACGGCCTTTTTGCATCAAAATTCTACGTATTCTGTCAACAGTACTGCTTTCCAGGTCACATCTAGCAACGAGGCTGTGAAATAATGTTGGGTATGCAGCCAGGCATCCCTTGAAGCATTTCCCTCTAACGTTTGTGCCTTAGCTACTATTGTTTCTCTACGACAAAGTGTTCTTCGAATTGCTCCGACGCCTAAGTGCTATATCATGTCTTTCGGAACCATACCACTCCTGAACGCTGCCGATCTCTGACCAAGAAGCGTCGAGAAAGGTATAGCCGAGCCACGAAAACAAAATGTCTACGCTAGATCTAGACCTGCTGGAGCAAGCAAATTCAAGGGTATATCCACAGCCTCCTCTCAGTCATCCGTCTGTAGAGAGGCAAGCTTCCGCAATCGGGCACGCTCTGGAACTCGTCCGATGGGCTACTGGTTATATGCCGAGGCATCAAAGCATGATTCGTACTCCGTCGCGCTTGCTCATTTTGAAACGGGGCTTGACACCAGACCCTCTCGAATGTGAGCTTAGAGTGGCCGAACTGGAAGACCTTCCTGAATACGACGCCCTCTCCTATGTGTGGGGCGATCGCCAACACTTGGTCACCATAAAATGTTGTGGCAGAGATTTCGCAATCAGACAGAATCTATACTCTGCATTAAACCATCTTCGGAGGCCGGCTCAAGATCGAATCTTGTGGACAGATGCTATCCGTATCAATCAACAGGACCTGCAGGAACGTGGCGAACAGGTCGCATTCATGGGTCGCATATATGCCGCTGCTCGTCGTGTCCTTGTATGGGTTGGGGAGCCGCTACAAGAAGACTCTACCGCGTTCGATACTATCATCAGACTGAAGGAAAGACTGCCCGAGCGCCACTTGAGGTCTTATGCGGGCTCCAATTCCTCTCAGATATCCAGGGCCGAGATACGAAGCTATGAAGTGTTGAATCCTTTGAGATTCCGCCACCTCCTACGATTCTTTTCTCGACCTTGGTTTGAACGCGTCTGGGTCATTCAGGAAGTGGTCAGAGCCAAGAAAGCGGAGATAATCTGCGGAAGACGGTCTATAACCTGGAAAGATTTCGTCAAAGTCGTTCTGAGCTTTAATGATGCTTTCAGCTATCTTGCAACAAACTACGGAACCGGCGAGTCTTTGCGAGATGTCATCGCAGTTGAGAATCTCCTACCGATGGACTCACTGAGGCAAAACAATGAGAGGATGTCGTTATTTGCCATTCTTTGCATAGCCTCGACCTTCAAGAGCACGGATCCAAGGGACAAGTTGTTTGCCTTACTTAGTTTGGGCGACCGACCTAATCTTGGGGTTCAGCCCGACCACACTTCACATTATTTTGACGTGTTTCGAAGACATGTCATCTATGAGCTCACAGAAGGACATCGGCTTCACTATTTAGCACGACCTCCAATCAGATGGCGTCCTGATTGGCCATCTTGGATCCCTGACTGGACGGAAAAATCTCGTTCATCCTATTTCTATACCGCCATGAATCATGGCTTCCAGGCTGCAGAAGATACTCTACCAGTGCTGGCTGTGTCACGAAACGAGAGCATTCTGTCAATCTCAGGAAAGGCTATCGACTCAGTCGCTTCCCTTGTTGCGCCACTAGACCGGTCCTGGGTGGCCCAGCTGGACCTTAGCGCATACGGGACCCAGTCCGCCGAATTACTTCAGTGGCTCGAAGAGTGTATGAAATGCATACCTCTTGAACTTGGCCTTGTGCAAGAGTACGCAGATTTTGAAGTGGATCCATTTCTACGAACATTTTCCTGCACTGGAGTTCACGGCAGCCCCAAGCGCGAAACGTCAACCAGGAATTCACACAATGATCCAGCAGACCTACGACGCGCTTTGGTAAAGGTAGCTGCCGCGAAGAGATCCATCTCCGATGTTGGAAATGCTCAAGACGACGTATTAACTTCCCTCACAGCTTTGGCCTCCATGTTGTATCCGGCCATCGCAGATCGCCAATTTTTCAAGACGACTGGAAATCGCCTCGGCTGGGTGTCCAGGCGCGTACAGCAGGGCGATATGGTGTTTGTGTTATACGGAGGGGCTGTTCCATTTGTGCTGAGAGAGATGGATGATGGCTGCTGGAGAATGATTGGAGAGTGATGTTCCGGACTACACTTTCAACATCTACTAGGCTCGGGCCTAGGAGGAGAGCGTACAATGTAGGATTGTCGAAAAGCGATTTATAAAGGCATCATCGATACTACTACTGCCAACGTCCAACTGCCAGTGCCTACATATGCAAACACCCAAAAGAATACGGGTAATCATACTAGTACTTCACTCTGCGTTTTGTGGAGCTGTCTCAGGTCTTCTCACCTCCCTCTGCTCTTCAGCCAGAATCTCCAAAGAATAGTTCTCGCCCCTCCTCGATCCACTCTTCTCCTGCAGTTCAGGCAGCCATTTCCAGTTGATGCCACACCCAATCAACATTGGAACCGCAAATATCAGAAGAATCCAACCAAATCACGTGGACTGAGGACTGTCAATGGAACTGTCGAATATGCTAGCACGAGTTGCACAATGATGCTGCCCAGCTTGCCCGCGGCGGCGCTAATTCCGTGACATGTGCAGCGGAATCTGGTTGGGAAGAGTTTGGCAGCAATGATAAACGTTAATGCATTGGGGTTGAAGTCGAAGCAGAACTGGGTACAGGCGTACAAGGTGATTGTGACTCTGCGATAGTTGCTGATTGTACTACTCTGATGGGAAGCCCCTATGATGACGAAGAGGGTTGCAAGGACGCCGAATCCAATGTATTGGAGCTGTTTGCGATTTAGGTGCTCGATGGTGATTACTAATGTGAGAGCTCCCACAATTGCGCCAGTGGAAGATGTGAGCAGCGAGTGCACATTGTCTTGTGTGAGTATGGAGTAGTAGATATCTAGGTGTTTAGTGCCGTAATCGGTGTCCCAGCTTGGTTGTGGCTGGGCGGCCAATGGGAGCGAACCTTCCCAGACTTTCGCCATAGTTTGAGCCGAATTAAAGCCCAGGCCATGAAATGCGAAATCGAGCAGGAACCACGTCGAGGCTGTGACTGCAAGTTTCCAGCCATTTCCCTTCTTCGACAAATATCACCGGAACTTTCGAAGGGTAATAGCATTGCGCCTTCTCCTTATTGTTGGTTCCCCGAAAATCGAATTCGTCACGCGGAAGAGTTGTTCCCTCTCTTTTGCGCATAGGTTCGAATAGCCCGGTCTTCATATTGCTGTTGGTGTCTGTCCTACACGCCGGCTTGGTTGAGAGTGTCAGCTTCTTGAAGCGCTCTGAATGGGTACTAGTTGAGGACGTAAAGCATAAACCTTGGAGACTCGAGAACGAAAAACTGCATTACTAGTACTGCGACAGAGGCAGGTATAAGGCTAAGGCCCATGACCCAGCGCCAGATTTGATCGACTGCAACCTGCGAGGGGGTAGGGTGATAATGTCGGACGATGCTGACCACGACTATGGAGTTGATTGTTGCTGCTGCATAACCAAATGCTTGCATAGTACTGAAGACGATTGCTAGCATGCGACCTCGTTTCTTCGTAGGAGCCAGACTACGAACGTCAGCTATTCATGCCCCATTCCGATCTTGTGACCATTTGATCTCTTACTCGCTGACCATGACGGCAGAAAGAGGACAGTCACCGCCAATGCCAATGCCAATGCCTGGGATTTCTTCATTGCTCACAAAATTCCGCCTCATAGTACCTGATACGAACCTCCAGAATACTGGCCACGCGACGACATTCATGGAGCCAGCCTTGGTCCAATCGATATCCAAGGTATTCGTGCCTGAAAGCTGATTGACTGGAGTATAGCTGGGAGAACTCATGACCAGGCCCAAAGTTCCACCGATAAGCATAATACTAAGGTCAATGCGTAGAGTTTAAAGCAAAGGACTTTAAGACCGAGATCTTACTGTGAGGGGCCCCCACTCCGTGTCTCAAGTAGAAACTAGGTCATATAGCATCTCTGCCCACGAGAAGCTCGAGCTTCTCCAGAAGGAGCTTCAACAAAGCCGGGACAACAGCGGAGTATCGGGTATCGCCGGCACAGCCTCGTATGAGCCAAACCCTCTCAATCACAAAGCCCAACCAGTACCAGATACTAGTAGCTTAAGCAATTCTCACACCGAAGATGGCACTACTACCGGTTTCCTGACAGAAGCCACTGGCACTGTTCAACTGGCCAGAATCGTGTGGGCGAATAGAGCTAACCAGTATCGGCCTCAACAGGTGCCTTGTGCGTCGTCTAGTTCAAGAGCATCTGCCGCGCTTTCGAGTGATCGCGGTTCAGTCAGAGACCAATTCGTTCACGACGTGGTAGAGGTCATAAATGACACACGGCTCTACGCCGAGGACACTGTACCACAACAGGTAATCGAGTGGGATTGTATCAAAAGCAGTTCGACTGGAAAACACTTTGCCGTCGCCAGAAATCAGTCCCAAGCAAAAAAAAACCTTACCATCCTCTACGGGTGGTACCCAGGGCGCTCGGCTGGACAGCACTTCCAAAGGAGTAATGATAGCAGCACGGACAGGCGAGTGCTCCCTCAGGAATGTCGGCAAGGCTGGGTAAAAATCTCTTCTCGGAAGGCTGGACTGCTACAGCCTATTTCCTGCAACTTAGAAATCACTGAATCAGCAGGTGTTAGTATTTGCGTTGATGCTGTCGCAACTCCGAGATGTGTGATTCCAAGATCCATGGAAGATTCGGAGAAGACAAGCGCTCCGTCAACGTCTTTCGATCGCAGGCCAAATGGAAATGGCAATCTGGCACGTCCCAGGATACTATTCAAATATCTCTTCGCCCCAGATGCAAGACCGATACCTTCTGTTCCGCACCCTCGTTACGAGGGTCCGCCATGATATGAGCCATACAAAATCACCTTTACTAGTAAGGTACAGGTCTTCCGGGAAGGTGGTACTAGTACTAGTACTAGTAGTGAACCTCTTCAACATGTTGCGGATCTTGAATATTAGTAGTTTTTCCCACAAAGACTACTAGTATCGAGACCATGTTCGATCGTTGCAAGAAGCTACTACCATGCCTCCCGCGTAGGTTGTGACGCCGTTCAACTACGGTAGTTGAACGGGTGTAGATACGATTGCCGACCGGTAGTAGAGCGGTTATACTACGTAGCTGAACGGTTGCCAAACCTCGATACCGAGTTAATACTTGCTACGTAGCGAGGTATTTGAACGGTTCAGCTACTATGAGGCCCTCCACCAGGCGTTAGAGTATACTTTGAGCGCATTTTGAGCTAAATGTGATTCGAAGAGACACCGAATACTATTTGAACAATTTTTGAACTGTATTTGAATGCTCTGATGGTACCAAGTGGGCTGGGAATGAGCTGAACTGGGACTGTCCAAACGGCAATTGAGCATAGTCTGAATGCCCCTCAACTATAATTCAAATGTACTTTAAGCGTGCTCAAGTGCCCTTCAAGTACCCATGTAATTCCTTAAATACTAGCAGCTGTAATCAGAACGCGTTCCGAATACCTGAGCGCATTCAGCTATTTGAGTGTGCATCTCATAGCGTGCATCTGGTAGGCATATGTCTCATGGACGTGTACTAGTACTCGAGGTTGGTTAGATTGCATTTGAGAAGCGTTCGAACTACACTTGAGTAAAATCCCTACTATCGCACTGGATACACCACTCAAGCGACGTTCAAATATTTCGGCGCTCCAACTACGTTCGAAGTATTATCGGAGGGAGAGCGTTTACTGTTGCTCCGTGCTTGAACAAGTAGCTGCCTAAAAATCCTGGTGGGCCCTGGCGGGTGTCAACGAGCCGGCGAGAGACCAAGCTTGACATTGTGTGCCTTGTGACCTCGAATTTTCACGTTCAGCCTGACCAACGCCGTGACGAAATTCCGCTGTCCAGTGCACATTGGTGACGCCCCAACTAGTTAGACAGGGTTGCCTGAATGACTGAGGTGTCTAGTGGGCAATACAGCGCTGGGAGTGCATCTCTCAGGACTCTAAACGTGGAGTTTGAGCTATCTTGATTAGGGCCGAGCCACGCAAGGTTCACTCTACAGTTCAAGCGTGGGGCAGCACAGGAAATGTACTCTCCCGGGGAAGGCATCTACCAGTGAAGACGTCACCGACAGCAACTAGAAAAGCAGACCGTGAGACACGCCAAGCAAAGTAGCACACAGTAAGGAGCAAGAATGATCTTTGGAACGACGCTAGATGGGCTGGAGACTCGTAACACGGTAGGAAGTGAACGTGACGCACGGGAGACCCAACATTGTGAGCCCTGGGGGGCCGCTGTCCTGGCCACTGTCGGGGGTGTTAAGCCCAGGAGAAGACCACGATCAGATGCCTATAAAGCTCCCGTCATTTCCCTCTCGCTCAGCTCGTGTGTCATGCTCTACTTCTCGCAATGATACTCGCCGGAATTCAACCTATCTTTCGCTTACGAGAGCTATTAAGCTCTATTCAAAGATACAGGTCTATTCCGAAGACAACCGCAATGAGCTGGGCGAAGATTTCCTTACCCGAGACGACTGGGATACGTTGCGAGAGCTCCAGACAGCTCTGGAGCCATTTTGGTCGACGACGCAGTGGCTACAAGGCAACCACAGGGCATCATGGGGCTATCTGGGAGGCTTCCATCCGTGCCATGTCCGGAATCCTGACGCGGCTGGCAGTCGGTGCAAACTCGGGGCTGTTACGCGGGCTGCTGACCTCGGCCTTTGACATTTGCCTCTTATTCTGGCATCCGCGCTTCTGGCAAAAGGGCCAAGGCGAAGCTCGCCGCCGGCCTAATTTTCAAGCTGGTGTTGGGCAGGCTGGTCTGGTGTCGCCGTTTTGCTGCCGCCGGAGAAGTCGACGCCTGGAGGCGACCCAAAAATGTGGCTACTGACGTCCACTGAGGACATTGCTTATTATGTTTACGACTCGTCGTCGTCCTCCTCTTATTCTCCTTTCGTCGACAAGGAGGCTGAGCCAGCCCGTAGCCTTGTCCACCGTGTCTGGGGCCCCGACGATCAGGCTCAACTTGTTGCGGACCAGTGGGGCTTTGGCCGGCGCCTGTCAGACGAGGATGATGCCGGCCTGTCGGGACATGAGCATATCAACTGGCGCCATTCCGCGCACCTACCCGCTGCTATATTTCCACGCGCGCACGACCAGCTACTTCGAAATGCGGCTCTCGAAGTTTGGAAACGTTATTGCCTGGTCCCGCGTGAGCGCAACAAGCGCGACGAGCGACAATGTGGGAGCGCAGAACGACCCTTCCTCCGCCTCCCCCCTGGCGGTGGGGAACTTCGTGCCTAGCGATGTGCGGCTGTTTTCAGAGGAGCTGCATTCTAAGCAGGAGTTTGAGATCGTGCTGCTGTCAACGGCGGAAGAGTATGAGGGCTTCCGGTTGAAGTTGTTGACCGGGGGGAAGTGGATGCGCGAGACGAGATGGAGGCGGGGCTGAAGGTGAAGCCGGACCGGCCAATTTTTTGGGCGCTGCTGGTGTTTGCGAACGGGGATGGAAAGGACATAAATTGCCCTTCTTTGCCTGACCTATGAATATGTTAAGGAGCAATGCAGTCCTAAACCCCGTTTGGAAGTTTGCCGTACGTCAGTGTTGTACGGCAAAGTCTGTTTAGGCCCTTCTTTCTGTTCTGAACAGGCATATTGTGATTGCGATTTGCCAGTTCGTGGAGGTTCAGCTACACAGAGGTGGCTGAAGGAATCAGGTGGGCAGGCCCCGGATGGCAAGGTGGCAAACAAGGACGAGCGCACGTATATAGATGTGCCGAAGGAGGAGACCGCACAAGCGGTTCTAGGGCGAGTCGGGTATCTATGAAAACCCACTGTTGGTGGCGTCGGACTAACGAAAATTATCAAGATATCCGAGTGCTTCAGCCTTCACTTTCCGCCTGTCCAACATCAATTCCCCATCTCCTCTTTTCGCCCCATTTCCAGTCCCACCACCCAAGGCTAAACAGCCATCCTTGCCAAACACCATTCTCCTCCAACTCCCTGTCACTCATCCACAGCGCCCCTGGTGGTATCAGTTCCCGTAAACTCTCACTACACAACTCGCTACCGGCCAGCAAGCTCGCTTTTCCTGCAATCGTCCATGGATTATGGGGTAGGATGTGCCTTGTGCCAGTAAGGAAGAAAGCCAGCGAGCCGCATGTGAGCATAAAAACCAACATAATTTGCAACGTAAGTTTCGAAGCATTGTTCTGGAACAGGCGTGGGTTGTTGTGGTTCATGGCTATGCCGGTAAAGTTTTGTGCCTGACTGCCGTCGGCGTATTTGACGCGCATATTTTCCGAGATAGCCTGTGCCATGTACCGTCGGTAGAAGCCCTGGATGCCCTTCATGACCGTTTCCCTATTTACCGCCCCTTCCAACGCGGCCTGAGGAATAGGCTGTTTTCCAAAGAGTACTCCTAGGAAGAAATTATCCATTGCTGTCAGGCCGGACCCGCTAGTAGAGTATTGCGACTGAGTGAAGAGCGAGAATTGGTTGTCCATGTGAAGCTGTATCCGGTACTCGAACGCAGTTTCGCCGTTTGGGCCGCTGCTCAAGAGTTTTACTGTGGACTCGTCTGGGGTTGGCGGATTATCGGCGGCAATGGATAGACCGGGTAATGTCAAGGTGACGTTGGCGAGGACTTGCTGCATTCGCTGATAGCAGAACATTGCCGTGGCTTTGGGTTGTGCGGCGTCGAAACTATCCGTAATGTCATAATAGCCAAAAGTGAATGCAAGTGACGGACAGCCAGGAGGGTTGTCTTTCTGCGCACCAATCTCCAATTCGTCTCCGCTTGTGAAATAATCAGCTGGCCAAGGTCCAACGTGCAGGTCGGTCATCAATCCGAAATAGCTCGAATTCGTTCCAGGCTGCGAGCCGAGGGAGAGGTCCATGTAGGATAGATTGCCACCTATGCCGCCAAATGGACAGCTTTCTGGCAACGGGATAGTGCCTTGAACACCCAAAGCCACATTGCTATTCTCAGGGATGTAGCCTGTGGTGATGTTAAACTGCACAGGGCTTAGGTACTCGCAGTCTAGCGACGCTCGCAGAGCGGGTATGGTTACAGTCATTGTGGTTTCGGAATTGCTGCCGCCATAAACTGAGGCAGATGTGAGGGGCTGCAGGGTGGGAAAAGCTAATTCACCGTATGTGAATGGTGGATATGAGAGGTTCAGATTTTCAGTGAGACTTGCCACGACGGCCGCACCCCCATCATTGATCACACTATTTGGCCACGCCGGGTTGAAGGAGTCGGTGGTTTGTAAGTAGAACGGGACGGGTGTCTTGGCGTTGTTGCTGGTGTAGAGACCTGACACAATGATAGTAAGAAGACTACCAACAAGGGCAGCGATCGAGGAGAAGAGAGCGCCCCAGTGGCGGTGCCTCAGGCTCGTCGACAACGCATGCGGTGGCAACTTGCCAACAAGATAACTCATCAAACTCCGGCTAGCTGGCGCGCTACTCTTCTTGAGAGTGTGATACGGTGCAAGGGTAGATGTTATAAAGTCGTACGCATTGAAGGAGGTCGCCACAAGGACCACGACTACGGCAGGAATCCAGCGAGTAGTCACAGTAATAATGAAGCCTGACGTATCCGGCATAGAAGTAATCCCATTTTCCCTGTCCGATGTTCGTTGAAGAACCTCCAATACCACCACAAGGGCGAGTACGACGAAGGATATGCTAATCAAAATTGGTAGTCGAGTACAGAGGGGTTTCCACCAATGAAATACTGGAGGTTTTGTTGCAGCCAAAGGTGCGTCACGCAGCACCGATGACTCTGTGGCCCTGATCTCGAAAGTATGGCGGCCTTCCACGCCATTCGATAGGTTTGTCGAGAATCTGTGATGGCTCAACTTCTGGCATAAAGTCTGCCCGGCAACTTGACTACTGGCCAGCAAGAGGTCTTGGACCTCCCTACTTTGCGGCAGGACTAGCGCTGTTGTAGCAATCGGCTCAGGATCACGCGGGACGGTATTCATGGGCCTGGTGAAGAACACAAACGTGCTGAGACCTATCATGGTGGCGAATCCGCATAGCATAAGCGCGAAAGACACAGTCCTGATCTCCAATCTCTGCTCTGAATAGGACGTGGTCCCAGTTAGTGGATAGGCATGGCGGCGCAGTAGGTTCTTATGCACGATTTGTACAACAGTGTTTTTAAACACGATCTGAGCAGCTTCTGACATGGCGGTGGCATTCAACAGGGCCTGATATCCGCCTCCATTGACTTGTCCCATCATCTTGAACATTGGATCTGGATATTCTAGCGACACTGCACCACTCGTAACATCTCCAAATGTCGTCTGCACGGGAGCCAGAGAGGCAGTGAATAGATTTGAAAGGTTCAAATACGACAGGTTTGGAAATGTGCGATTTGTCCTGGCATTCGATTCGCTCACTGTGATATTGGGAGGGTTTTGTGCCATATCATATGTAACAGTAACCTCCTCGACGGAGTAGCTGGGCCAGCAGAGTATAGCGGTAACTTGCTTGATTTCAGTCGTCCCGTTGGTCGCATTGACGATTTCGTCCACTGCATACGTGACTGAAGGGTCAGCAAGTGTCTGGTTATAACGAATGTCAGCAAGAACCAAGAGCTGCTCGCCACTGGATGGAGTATTGGCACAGTCCACTGTCGCCATAACACCACTAAGCTGACGCGGAGGGACAAGGTCCTCCAGGGGGTTCAGAACATGAATAGTTGGTCGCCAATATGGATCAGCCAGAATACACGATGATGAAGTGATGTTAACTTTATCTTGCGGAAATGTATCGGTCGAGTTTTTAGGCTCAAGATTGATGAATACGTTCACTTCTTCGCAGGTAAGGCGAGGAATGAAGGCATTGACCACGGCGCTTATGGTGGCATTGCGATGAGCCCCAGTCTGCGGTGAAGCGAAGCTTTCGTACACAAGATTGGGTTTCGTTCCTTCAGCATAAGGAAGACCTTTGGCCATAACCCCAAACGCGTTGTAAACAATCGAGGGATCAAAAAGCGTCGGAGATGGAGCAAAAGTTGAGGTGTTGACTAACAAGCCGTCGAGCTGGGTAACACCGACTAGTCTAGACTTTGGTAGCGTGATTTTTGTGGGCGCCAAACTCAGAAGACCAGTTGACGCTATTGTGATGAGCTTAAGGAGGATGAACCCTGAAATCGTAGCTGAGATGGTCCAGTGGCGCTTGGAGAGGGCGCGGTAAAGCGCGATTGGAAGGAAAGGTGAAACATAGTCTAGCAATAGGCTGTCTGCTGCTCTAGCACCTCCTTGCTGCAACGCACGCCACGGTGCCAAAGCCTTGCAATGGTAGTCGACTTGTCGCCAGACTGAAACAACAAGCACTAGGACAGCAGTTGGCCCATATGTCCAGGAATAGTGATTGGTCGATATAAGTGCAAATCCGTTGTGGACGGTCGAATAGTGCCACAAAATGATAGAAACAATCGCGAGAGACGCAAACCCCGCGCCGATCGCTAATAGTGGTACGCTTCGAAGCCACAATGGATTCCACATTGACATTCTGTAGGATCTCCGGTCGTGATCCTTGAGCGGCTCATGGCCATTATCATATGTGATTGGAGTCGTTCGTCTTCCTTCTGCACTAGTCACTCTGGAGAGAGGAATGTTCTCGTCGTTCTCTCTCTCATCAACATTTTTGCCAATCCTCGACCACCTATACCCACGCTGTAATAAAAAGTGCATATTGTCTTTGCCGTGATTAGTGTACGAGCAGCAAGACACTCAACATAGGACTGGCATGATGCTTGTTATGTCGGGATGCTTCAGGGCAGGTAACTTGCGCAGGTAATTTCGGAGGCAAGTAATTTCGGCTATTGAGGGGCAGCTTATGGCGGCTCAATGAGAAAATCGCCAAATGCACTCGCTGAAATACGTACTCCGTGCCCTCACACAATTTATATGGCACACATGAGAACTCGATTCCCTTCCTACACCGTGGTCTCGCCGCCGCTCATTTTACCTCGCTGTCGATTTACACGCCTATGAGATTCGTGTCCGTGAGGTCACGCCTGAGACACCCGCCCATGAGGTACACGCCTATGAGATGCACGCCTCACGAGGTACACGCCCATGAGATGCACGCCCATGAGATGCACGCCCATGAGATGCACGCCCGTGAGATGCACACCCATGAGGTGCACGCCTGTGAGATGCACGTTTATGAGGTACACACCCTGGCTCACCCTGGCTCACCCCGCTTGCGGGGTGCGAGTGTTTAAAGCGGCCTGGAGTGGGTGAGCAGGAAGGTGAGCTCGGAGCGGATTTTAGTTCTCTTGTATTACCAAGTTGGGGTATTTTCTAGTAGTAGTCCACGTCCATTGTTCATCATAACATCATAATGACCAGATCTTAATGATCTTCGTGCCTCTTTTTGCCCCAGCTAAACACCCAAACCAATGCATCCCAGGCCCAAATTTTCAATTCAGCACTTTGGCAAAGTATTTCCCGTCAAGCGATCGCGAGTCAGTCGCATCGAACTGTGCAGCGAGGCACGACTGCAGGAACTGCTCAGTGAGGCTGAGCGCTTCAAACCACTTCGTTGCCGTCTTGTCGCTGTCCTTGTCGGCTGTACGCAAGATGCCATCGTCGGGTCGGGAGGTTGTGCGTGGGATCAAGGTGCGGACTCTCAGCAACATGTGCAGGACGTCGGAGAACCCGTCTCCCTGGGTCGTGTAAGTGTCCGGACCTTTTTCCAACGGCCAACGTGCGGCACTCTGCTCATTGTCCCAGGTGCGGAAGAGCCAGGTGATGCGCTCGGTGCAATTGAGGAGGATTATGGCAATGAGGAAGGTCTCGAACTGGTTGTTTTTGTGTGGTTCGATGAAGCGCTTTTCGAGCTTTGACATGACGAATTTACTCAGTTGCTCGGCACGCTTTTCGATTGCTCCGCGGAGTTGGCCGGATATCAGGGCGTGCGAGTGAGGGTTGTTGGATTCATCGATTGGCCTTCTGAATGAATCGGAGGCTGATTCTTGGACGGTCACGATCTTCCAGCCTAGGTGAAGATCTGATAGGGCCTGTGTTGCTGTCCAAAGGTCTAGAGTCCTCCCCAGGAGAAGGTCCTGCTTCGATGTGCTGAGTTCAGCTGCTAGTTTCAAAGTAACCTTCATGAAATGGGACTGTTCTTGATCAAAGAGAGCTGGTGCCAGGGCCTCCAAATAGTCTTCGAGCTTCTTTGGAAAGTCGTTAGACTCGCGATCAACAAGCACCACATGCTGAGGAGTTGAATATCCGTTCATGGAAGCTGCAGGTACACGTTGACCCTGTATGGAAGCAACGTTAAGTTTGATATGGAAATCGTCGAAATGAGATACCTCCAGGTTGCCGGGACTTGTGGCAACCTGCAGAGTGGCCTTTACCTGGCTGACATCGCGATATGCAAGCGTACCTAGCAAGCCAACGGTATAGAGAGAGAATGAATCGGCGAGTCTCGCACGTGTGCAAGGCTCTTTCCACAAACGAGGTCCTTCAATGCTCTGGCAAGTAAAGCAAGGCGTCGTGTCAGAGCACGGCTTCTTCAATGTTCGGCATCGAATACAAGCTCCTATCTTCCGAAGCTTTTGTACTTCCTTCCGCCTGTCAGGATCAAATCGTTTTCGCACATTTGATTTCTGAACCGGCTTGCCCGATAATCCGAAATCTGGCATCAGCGCCGTTCCTGGTGTTGTTGAATTAGGGTTGATAGCAATAGGTCGCGGAAACGATGCCGCCCGCTGTTCGCCATTCTGCTTTTGCTCCGACGAGAGATCGACCAAAGTTTCATGCGTTGGTGCTTGTGAGGGATTCGGCCATGTGATAGACGAGTCTGCAAATATTGGGTTTGGGGTTATACCAAGGCCATAGTGATTAATGCCACTAAGGAAGTTGGTAGTATCTTGGTCATTGCCAGGTCCAAAGTCAGATGGCATCACATTGGCCAAAGTCTCATTAGCGGATACAGCAATGGACAAAAGGTCTGTAGAGCGTGTGAAAGATGGAAGCGAAGCCGCTGTGGTGCCCGGGAAATTGCCTGTGTGGTGTGATATTAGCATATTGATCTGCCAGCCTTGTAGTGTACAACTATTCAGAGCAAGTGCTGGAGAATTGCGTCCTATAGCCTCGCCGGTCGCGTACTGCTCTCAAGGGAAGACAGAAGGCAGGACTTACCAGGTCTGCTGGTGTAATAATCTTGGTTGTTGAAAAAGTCCTCCTCTTGAAGAGCATTTTGAAGAGCTGGGTCAACGACGACTCCCTCGCCGTTTGGCTGCGTTGTGTATCCTCCCGATCTGTTAGGTTCATTTGTGGCACCAACTTGTCTGGAAGCTTCAGCCAACACGTTCAATCTATCGAATTGACGCGAGGGTGAAAATGGCAGCGTAACATTCCCGCCGTTTTGTACTGTGGTTGTTGCGCCTGCACGTGAGTCTGCAGCTGGCCCGACATTGTGTAATCGCAGGAGGACCTCTCTGCGTTCGTCCAAACTGATAGCGCTGCATTTCTTCGTCAAGTGGTTGGTGAGGCTGTCGATACGGCCTTTGGGGAATTGCTCGCCGCATTGCTTGCACGAGTGTTGATATCTGTTGGAGGCATCTTCGAGCTTGGGTCCGCGGTCAAAGTATTGAAGGATTATGGGGTTGGGCTTGCGACCCATGGTCAGTTGCAGCCTGCCAACATCAGCCTCTCACTTAGTATCAAGTATCTAGCCCTTTACCTTGCTAGGTCTAGCCAACCTCGACAGGCTCGTTCGTCGCCAATGTATTCAGATCCCTGGCCCCCTTGAATGGCTGGCAGAGAAAGCGTTTGGCGGTAAAGGTTTGTTGACCGCCCTGCGGGATAGTCTTTGCCTTGTCTTTTCCTAAGCCAAATTTAGCCCATCGCTGGAGCGGGGGCCCGGGGATTACCCGCATGACATACCCCGAAACTGACCTAAAGCATTTTACTTGCCCTGTTGAACCATTAGTGAACTATTCAAGTCATATATTTCTGGGTTGGGGCTTGGGAAGCGTAAGTTGTGATGCCAATTTCTAGCTGGTTCTTCGAGGGCCATCATATTAAACATTCGGTTTCGTCAACGTAAAATGTGACCGCGACCCGCTTGGATGCAGGGGTTGGTTCCGCCTCTAGTTTCGGTCTCTGCTTCCAGTCCAAGATGCGTCCGATATATTAGTCTACAACGACTTTCCTTTTGGTGAAGAAATTTTCTCACAATCTATTCATTGACCTGGCCTTTCAGCCTTTTCTCCGTTTCCCCGCTTTCCATCCTCTTGCAGCTAGGGACTTGACTGCCCGAACCCTACCTACAACTCCCAACGTCCGTTGATCCCAAACCTCCCAATGACTTCCCCTGTCTTTCAAGCGCGAGTCGTTAAGTGGATACAACGTCTAGCTTGTATCGCTGACCAGTTCAATGTCGCGGTCCACCTAGGAAAATCGGATGTGACTACAAAGCTAGGCAAGCAGCTTACCACCATCGGCTGGTAATTTTTGTCTATTTGGCTATACGTGTGATTTCACCAAAATCCAGTGTACTGACTACGCAGCTCCGACCCACTCTGCTTCTGCTTTACCTGTTAGCGATCGGCTTGCCTACATGTCCGCTCAACAAGATGGCAACCCATTTTGTCGGGGACGCCCCGGAGGCATTACCTGCGCCAACGTCGACTCTAGACCCCCCCTACGGTTTCTGCTGCCCTCCCGCTACCACCTGGATACCATTTGATTCATTGCCATGTTTCCCTCCACAACGCCACATTATCGAAGAGACCTCGTTCAATAGTAGCCATGTGGGTTGGGTGAGCACCTCATCGGTCCCAACGGCCTCGCAAAACATATCCGCCTCTTCTTCATCAATCGCAGTAGCGATGACACCCTCAGCGACATCACCTTCGAGATCAGCAGAGGCATCACCAACAAAAGAGAAAACGGGTCTTTCATCTGTGAACACAAGTTTGACTCCTTCTGCGGCAGAGTCTGCCGGATCTGGAACCACAACGATTGCTACCGTTAACGATCCTTCCAGAGAAGATGATCCTCGGTCAAGAAGACCAGTTGCTGGCATAAGCGTGGTAGCACTGGTGTTGTGCTGGGTGGAGCGATCCTTATCGCCATGTTTTGCGCAAGACATCGGCCATGCCATCGGAGGGGCTCTGATAGCAGACGGGGAGAGCGCCGCGGCGACCATCTATGGAGATATAAGTGATGTTCCCTCGCAGGGAGAGAAGAATGCTCTTCTGGTGTCAGCATTCTTCTGGTATCAGCTCTTTCCTAGTGCCAGCATTCCTCCAGTATCAGCGTTCAGTTTCGACCCTAATCGGATTGTACTCGTACCTCAAGTTTGTCATTGTAGACCATGCAGCTCGCAGGCTAGACGTCTGCATCACCTATTGTCCTTATCCAAGTGCCCGTCATCCCACGGTCCCTTCTAACACCCATCATCTAAAGTTAACGGATAAATAGGCGGGAGTAGAGGTCGGCGGTAAGGCTCAGTGAGCGCTCAGGGTGCAGAGGCGAGCAGAGAGGCGGGAGCTTAGTCACCCAATTCAGGAAGCGGAAGAAAAATTGTAACCCTACCCTAGATTAGTCGCAATGGATTCTCTGTTTGGCCAAATCTGGTTTCGTCCTAGAAGGTGAGCAAGAGCCTGGCTGAGCACTCAGGGGACGCTCCCTGGGCTGCTCCCCGAGCAACTTCCTGAGCTGTAGGGAATTGTTCTGACCTGATCCATTGTAGTCCGGCTAAAGTTGTCCATGAAGTTTCAGGCGCAGTTAGGGGCTGCGGAACCCGTTGAAGTCGCGCCTCCAGGCAGCAGCCTGGATCCCTGGGCTTGTATGATCTCCAGATAAGCCTACAGATTTTCCATCAAAGGAAAAATGGAATCGATCCGTCTTAGGGAATGTCGCAGTGCCAACGTAAGCTCTCCGTCGAGACAGCCAACACTAGAGTCACAACATGGCGGGGTCAAGAATTTGCGCAGGACATGGGAGCGTCCAGCCCGGACCTTGGACGACTTTGAAAAAACCATCCAGGCTATCCAACAGAGAACGAAACTCGAAGAGACCGAAGACTTATCTGACTTGTTGCGTGATTATCCTCGCTTGAAATTGAGACCTGGGGCCAAGATATCGCAATGCTTGGTCTGGTACAAGGAATTCGTGCCCGTCACTCCGCGGCCTCTAGATGCGTGTAAGATGAATTCCTTGGCTCAACAGATCCGAGACGACGGAATTCTGACTACGAGTAAAGGTTTCGAGCCGGAGCCCCTTCAGTTTGTCGCCGACAGTTCATTTTCACTCTGCATCAAGCAACTGGCAACTGCGTTGCAATCGGACGCCCTTGGTCATCTGCAGCTATGGTATTGCGTGTAACCAGACCCTCAATCTCCGAAGACTGACTCTTTTCAACAAAGTGCCATCGCTGCAACTCCTGAAGAGAAGATCCTATCTCAGACTTTCTCTTTTTCGCAGAAGCTTCTTGCGTCAGTAGAACGCCGCCTGGACCAGCTGAATGGCGTTGCGCGTCAATCAATAGCGACACTTCTCGCTGAAGAATGGACTCTGCCGCTGGAGGCAAGGAGGAAACTGGCTCTTAACAGAGGCTTTGAGAGAACGACCTGGGAGCTCAAGATTCCTTCTCTGAGTACGCATCCCCCTAATCTTTGCCACTTTGCGGCTGCTTTTCTCCCCGTGATGGGCTCTCTGTGGGCAGACGACTCTTGTACTTTACTGACTTTCATGGAGGCTCCCCGCGAGATCCTCTCAATCTGTCTGACCCCAATGGAGCGCACCTAGAGTTTACGTGGCAATACCAAGCCCCGAAGTACAACGGGGACTTCGATGTCTATATTTGGCAATACTATCGGAAGCCGCCTGGCTTTCAGTATGCAGACATCCTTCTCTTGTCGTCTGGAAGAGCAATCATATCGTTCAAGTCTTCACAGATGTTGCAGGCTTTCGCTTCCCTCCGCCTGAGTCCGTCGATCTTTGGAGAGCAGTCAAATAACTGTCATCCATGGTCCTCGACGAGTGAGCTACTACTGTCAATTTTGACAGTCTATAGGCAAATGATCGAAGAAACGGGGGTATTTGTACATCAGGCTAGGAGTGAGATGAATGCCATGGTATGTTCCCAAAATCAGATTTACGCACTTTCAACACACTCTGGACCCGTCTCTCTCATGTTTTCTAAACGGTAGCAGAAACTCACAGGTCGCCGAGATCCGTCTGCCAGTAAAGTTCGATATCTCGTTCATCTCGAAGATTGCCGGCTATTAGCTGCGAATGGCATCACTCAGGGACTATCTCTGCTGGCAAGCATTTCAACGGCAACTAGCACCCTCCAAACTTCACAGCAGCTCTGGGACGCCGGCATCTCCTTTAATGCACGGCTGGAAATTATCAAGAAGGATCTTACCTACCTGAATAAAGAACTGAGACACGCTGAGAAAGGTATCGAAGAATTACAAGCGATGGTACGTTTGCGACTATTCTTCCGAGTTAGCGTGTCTGCGCTTGCATCTGCTAGTTGGCTAAGTTAACTCCCAATTAGCTCCACAATCATCTCGACCTTACACAGAACCAGCGAGTCTTCATATTGACAATAGTCGCTGCCCTTTATGTACCCCTGTCATTTCTCTCGGTTTGTCTCCTACTCACCATCATGTGGGCTTACGCTTATCTGCGCAGGGCTTTTTCGGAATGAACATCTCGAGCTCCACGCCACAAGACTTTTCAGGCCTCAGTCCGCTCACCAATTCTTCACTTGCAGAGCTCTCTCAGGCCTCTTTCAATGAAACGGCTGCCATCATAACCGCGCTAAGTTCTTCTAGTGGCCGCACATGGGACCTCAAATATTACTTTGTTTTCTGCATACCTTTCCTCCTTACGATACCTCTATTCCTTGTTGCCGGCGGTATTCTCAGATGGGCCATCCAGTCTGCAGCTAAATACGCAGTCTACTGGCGAACTGCCATTTTCTTCGTGGCCCCCCTGATCTACGTAGGCTTCTACTGGGCTTTGCCTTGGTACGGTGGATTCCGCGGTTCGCTTGCATACGGAATATTGGACAGCGGATTCTTCGGAAGCCTTGCGGCTTATCGACTTTACCGCGCATTTAGCAGACGAAGGGGGCGGCGGGTCTGGGGCGCTTTCGCTTTCATAGTCACGATATCCTGTGTCTTGGATTGGGGCATTCGGATTCCCTTCGGCATACCAGTCTTTATTCTGTTTCCATGGATCTTCCTTCTTTGGAGGTGGATAGTACGAGAACGTTCACCTTGATACCAATGCACAAGACATACGCCAACTTCGACTGACGCGGCATTTCCTCCTTACAAACGACTACCAATTGGCGAAAGAAACGAGTTTGAAGTTTGGGGGGTACTCTCCTTTAAGGAGTCTATAGGTGGACATCTGGACTCGGAAGAGGCGGCTGGCTATAAGCGGTAAACTCTACTGTAGACCTAATCTGACCGGTAGGGTCAAATTGCGCTGAATCATGGGCAGAATTTCTGGAGATGTGCCCATTCATCACGCCGACCGGACAAAGACATTAAAGTGCTACAGCCAAAAAGCATGAGCACTTGGGATGTCTTCAATCAGATCGACTTTCCTGGTTGTGCGCACTAACAGCAAGAAGCGCAATGCTGCAGATTCTTCTCCGAGGCCGTATCCGACCTATCCGAGGCGCTTGAGCTCGACATGTCTTGGGATCCGTAAGCAAGGGCGGCAAGTTGCGAACCACGTAGTTATCAGTGATAAGTGCAGTGAAAGGTGTCGATGATGTGAACTAGCACCAGCCACCCCACTGCCCAAACCATGAACGGTAGACTCCTCTTGCTCGGGCTACTCGGCTGCTTGTACCCTCCAAAGCTGACCTCACCTCTTTCAGTTCCTCGCTTCAGATGATGTAAGAGTACTTCCTGGCGTTCTTCCCAATCCACAGCCCCGCCGTAAGTGCCTTGACTGCGAGGAGAGACCTTTTAAACCACTAGGGCCTTTTGGAATTAGTTTGGTTAGTGCTATAATGATCCAAAGGCTAGTGGAATCAGAGCTGGTGGAACGTTTCTCAATATGCAGTGTCTGATGCTTTAGATGACGGTGAAAGGCAAGATCGAAACATGGCCAGGACAGCGTGGGAGCCCCTGACTTGTGCCAAGTCCAAAACTTTAAAATCGTGGCAGAAAGTTCAACTTGCAGCTTTTTAGTTTCCTTTCCATTGGTGCAGCACTGAAGGATTGAATAGACTCATAATACTCCATTCTTTTCATGATGCCTCCAAAATACCAATCTCTCACATACGACCTACTTGCCGACCTTCTCTGCACAGCAGCACGACGACCATCGCGCCGGTGCATCTACCACAATGTCCTCGGCATCTCAAGACGATGCTATACCTCTCCCGCACCCACGCCCGATAAGACTTCTAATTCCAGCACACCCTCCTCAAACAAACCAGACCTCCTTCCTACAGCTGCCGCCCCTGGCTCCCAAATCCCCATGCGCATGCTGCTAGACCGGAACCCCGAAAACCGCTCCGCTATCTCGCGCATCCCCATTCCAGCCGGCGAGCGCGGCGAGAAATTCGTGCCTCAACCACTTGCCCGACCCCTCGGCCTCCCTCACCCTCCTCAGCCAGGCCAGAACTCCCCCATCGACCGACGAACCCTCAGCGAGAAAAAGGCGGACTTCTCAAGCTACGAGAAAGCGTTGGAGAGGCGACGGGTGCTGTTCCGGCAGTTTCTGCGGCCGTATTTCCAGGATTGGAAGAGGATGGATCATTATAAGGGAAAGAGTTTTGTGAGTAATGAGCGGCTGTTTAAGAGGGAGAAGGCGTTGTGGTTTCCGAATATGTGGGGTGGGACATTGCGAAAGGAGGGGGATGGCGTGGATGGTGGAAGGGATATGGTGCATGTTTTGCGGGGAAAGGTTAGTGTGGTGGGAATTCAGAGCGGAATTTGGGCAGAGGAGCAGGTTGCGACGTTTCTTGGGGGAAAGGAAGGAGAGAACCCGGCGTTGAAAGGGATAATTGAGAGTAGTGGAGGTTTATTGCAAAGGGTTGATGTCAATGTGCAAAGTGATTGGGTTAGGAGTTTGCTGGTGAGGTTGTTCAAGGGGAGGTTGAGAAAAAGTATGCCGGAGGAGCATTGGGGGCGATATTTCATGGTCAAGCTGGCAAGAGATGTGGGAAGAGGTCTGACAGAAGACGTCAGGGATGCCATGGGATTTCTGAATTCGCAAGTCGGGTACGTGTACTTGTTGGATACCGAGTGCAGAATCAGGTGGGCCGGGAGTGGGCATGCGTGGAAAGGAGAGGTGGAATGGCTGAATATGGGAATTAAAAGGTTGGTAGAGGAGGCCAAGGAGCGGAAAAGGGTGGAGGGCAGAAGCAAGACCCTGGCTTCCGTGCCTAAAGAGCCAAGGCCGAAAGAAAGGAAGCTTGAAAAGGATCCTGAACGGGCTATTGCCTGATTACCTGGCACGGTTTTAAGGCCTTCAACGTCAATAACTTGGGAGAAACCGTTTCCTACGAATTGTTCAGAGTGCATTGGATCCCGGCGAGGGAGAGCCTGATAGGTGGTCTTGGATCTATGGGTCGTGGTAGGGCACAACAAAGCGAAGTGCAACCACGATATCCAGAACCGGGTATATTATCATTGAGGGCACCATTGCATTATCCCTGGATCATCACAGAAGGGCTTGTGACAGTCACTTGTTCCAGCTGGTCAGGACTTCGAGAAATCATCGAAACCCTTCGCTGCATCGTCTCTCGTTCCTTGCACAGGGAGGTACCCCTCGTGTGATGAGCAAACATAAGCGGCATCTCTAAGCCATCAGACCTCTTTCTCGGCGTTATGATATGAAGAACTTGAAGATGCTGAATCAATTGACACTTTTAAGGACGTAGGCGCGATGAGGTCGAGAATGCCGAGGGCGTCCAAGACAAGCCGATTCCAGGAGTTGAAGACCAAAGACCCGATCCTCTACTGAGACTCATATACAATGATATCACCATGCCAAAGCTAGCTCATCATGTTAAGGATAAAGCGAGTCGGACGTTCCGATGTGCGGAGAAATGCCGAGAGATTCGGAATCCTTTCCACGGACACACCGCTTTCCAAATATATCAGACCATTGACGAGGCATGGTTGCTCGCCAGAAAGCTTCACTTGTGAGATTCTCATTGGAATTTGCAAGACAGATGAAAATTGACGATTGCTTTTATCCAGGACCTCGTCTGCAAACGCCCTAAACGCGATCAAATGACGTCGTGGAGAGAACGAAAGTACAACCTCGGCCCTACCCTAATCGGTTAGCCTCCGGAGCAGACCAACAACGGTTGCTGGGGGGCTAAATTCGGTTGATCTACAATGTGCAGCAATGCTAGGACTCCTTCGGTAAGGAGCGGGCTCCTTACCCCCCAAGTTACGGCCAAAGGGAAAGCCTACTGTGTGCCTGAAGGTGGATGTAGCAGTGAATGGTGGTAGGTGGTCTGCCCGCCCTCCTGACTTTCTCGTGACTTTCTCGTGACTTTCTCTTCAGTTTGAACTGATATGATTCCAATTTTTCATTGCTGCAACTGTTGTTCGCGTGCAAATAGAACGATGACGGTCGGCTTCCTTATTACCGCTTTTCTTCTGCGCCTAACGGTAGCTCTACCAGCCCCTCACTTCTCAGAAAATACGAACATTCCTTACCAACAATCATGGCCTACTCCAAGCGAGACATATTGTCCAGAGTCAAGCACCGGGCAACCTCAAACATCGCCAGTTTCGACGCCGACGCTGTCTTCTGTGACTACCACAAGCTCGATAACCGTGCCGACACCGGCGAGTAGTGGGGACTACGCCTGCGCCACAGTTTCTTCGCTTGTTGCCGTGGCTGCTACAGCTTCCCCAAGTGGCGTGCCTAGGATTCCGGCGCGGATTGCCTGGGATTGCGCCCAATCTGTACCCTTGAATGCGACGGCAGGTAGGTTGATGGCGTTGAGGAGCACAATGTGTAGGAGAGGCCGCTACTTCAAAACTAACTCTTACAGGAATTCTCTGGGTGCAGTCTCTGGAGCCATACATAAACTGGCAGACAACGACGTCTTACCTGAAGAATCCACCTCCTGGCTATCTGGAACCCGCCGTGGACGTCTATGGTGAATTGGCCACAATCATCTCGAATCTCCAGTCCGGCAGTATATACACTAACGAATATGATCTCGAGTTTGCCATCTATCGCATGTTCCAGACTGCGCATGACGGCCACTTCAGATATACACCTTCGCTGATCGGGGGTGTATTCCAATTTGGAAGGCCAATCCCACTTGTCTCTGTATCGTTAGACGGCACTTCTTTACCCAAGGCTTACGTGTATACCGACGTTCTTTTGGCTACTGCAAACAATACTTTCACACCTTCATTTATCACGGCGATCGATGGTAAGGATGCTACGGCTTACTTGGAGAATTGGAGCCAATACGGTAGTCTGCAAGACCCCGATGCTTTGTAAGTTTTAGTTCTCGTTTGGCTCTCGACCATATATAGGGAGGACGTTTGACATTGTTCCATGAACCAGGGTTTTGTCCTGACGCTAGTATCTACTCATCACAAAGGTTGGTTTCAAGGAATGATTGTTGTGGTGAAAGCTGATCGTTTGCACTTGGAACCAACAATTATTACGAACGTGTTCTGCAGCGGTCGCCAATAGTTCTGCACAAGGGGTCTTTGACAAGAAGAGGAAGGATTATTTCCGGAGAGGATGTTCGTCCACGATCAAGCCGAAACCCCTTGCTGACTCTGTGCTTCCTATAGGTACAACAACCTCTTTTACGAGCTTGCACAGATTTCATTGGGTACAACGGGCACAGGCGCCGGCACGTTTGCAGGTGGAGGCCGCGGCGCATTAATATATCCGGGTGCAACGGTAAGTCATGTCTCATCAGGAATGGCTGCTCGAGCCTTTGGGAAGTAGACACTATCTCAGACTCTATTTCCTGTTCCAAGTGCGAACCGTCTGAGGAATCCTTGCTAACTTTACCGTGTATGTAGACGACTCTAACATTTAGGAACGGCACCACAGCTACTTTCGAGAACTTTGCGCGTGTACTACAGCCATTCACAGGCATTCAAACCGGACAGGACGTATATAACCAGTACTTGGCTCCCCCACCAGTGACAACAACCTCATCTGCACCCATAAGCACGCCGACGCCAACCTCGACTCCAGCTCCAGGATACCCTCCGCCTGTCATCCGCCAACAAAACAATCTAATTGGGGGCTACTACTTGTCCGATCCAGCGTATTCGTCCGTCGCCGTCCTCAGCGTGCCCAGCCTTGTCGGCCTACTCGCCGAAGAAGCATCTTTCCAAGACACAGCAAGCGAGTTCATCGCTGCCGCTGTCGCCGCTGGAAAGACCAAGCTGGTGATCGACTTGTCTGCCAATGCAGGCGGCACCATTCTCCAAGCCTATAACCTCTTCAAGAACCTATTCCCGTACCTAGAACCGTACGGCGCCACAAGATTCCGCGCCCATAAAGCATTCAACATCATAGGTGAGACCGTCTCCGCTGCCGCTGGTCCGAACTACCCCTGGGATAACGCCACCGCGATCGTACTCGGCGTGGAGAATTATACCGTCCTGGATGATTTCTATGCTACGCCGTTCGACTACCGCGCCGACATGGACATTCATGGCCACAGCTTCACATCCTGGGCCCAGAAGTACGGCCCACACAAATACAACGGCGACCGCTTCACATCCATCATTCGCTGGAACCTGTCCGATCCGACGGATATCTACAGCTCCGGCATCATCGTTGATGGCTATCAGAACCGCACTGACATTCCTCCATCCCAACCCTTTGCCCCAGAGGGCATCGTAATCGTGTATGACGGTTACTGCGCCTCAGCTTGCACCATCTTTTCGGAATTCATGACCGCACAGGCTGGCATCAAAACCGTTGCTGTCGGAGGGCGCCCACACCACCGCATCATGCAAGCCGTCGGCGGCGTCAAGGGTACGAATGACTATACCTGGGACGGGATCTATGCATTGGTCAACGATACATTTACCCTCGGTACTCCGGCCCAGCAGGCGGAGTGGGCAGGCACGGAGCTGGGGCAATACAGCACGCTACCATTTGAGAGGGGCCTTGCAGGCTACGCAGTCAATGCGAGGGATGGGATACGGGAAGGAGACGCCAGTCAGACGCCACTGCAGTTTATATACCAGCCGGCTGATTGTCGGATATTCTACACGGCGGAGATGACGGTAGATGTCACTGCACTGTGGGAGAAGGTTGTGGATGTAACCTGGGGTGGGGATAGCTGCGTGGCTGGAGCCGTCGGGCTCGGTAAGAGGGAACTTGGACGAAAAAGGGAGGAAAGCGAGTCTAGAAAGACGTCATTCCTCAACAAGCGCGATGTGGACGTGGAGGCATTGGCCGCAGGTATGGATGTGTGGACCGACTTACGTGGTGAGACGATGGTCGGTGACTCGTATATGATGCCGTAGAAGCTGAGGCCGACCTTGATGCTTTACAGACAGTTCAGAGATTATGGCTTATGCCAATGTTATAGATGCGGTTCAACGGGGCTTAGCAACGATCCTTTCATGGGCGGCAGGGAAAATATACAGCTGTCGTGAAAGGAACATTCTGTGGAAATTCTACCGGTCTTCGCGGACCAATAGTAACTTTACACTCCCCAACCATGCCTGAAAGTCGCAACGAAGCCACTCCCGAGACATGACTATATCGTCAAAGATTGAGAGCAAAAGGTGTTTTCATGAAAGATGCTTCATGACTAGGCTTCAGATATTCTGAACAAGCAAGTAGGCACAATTGCCTCTGTACCCATTTACATCCAGGCAAGTCTGGTCGCCATTCTACAATAGCGGACGCCGGCGACGCTGGACGCGGATTATCTACAGTCGCAAGTGTACGGATACTGGGACTTACGCGTCGGGCCCAACTACCACTAGATCCTTCAGCTTCTTCTGGAACTAATTGATGGTGTGCACACTCGAGTTGCGCAGCAAGCCACGCCCGGGGTAGGACAGTAGCCCATCTCTCGATCCCTCTCCTGCACCTATTCCTTGAAATGTATAGTTGCGAAGATGCACTTCCCCGTGGAAGTGGAAATGGTTGGGACCTGTGGTCCGGTTTTGGGGAGGCTTAGAGCGTGACGGGCGGAGAAGATATCTGACTATCCCGAAGGGTACGCCGACAATGGTGACGATTCCGCTGATGACACCAAGGACGATGCCTACAGTCGCCCATCTTCCAGACCCGCCGGAACTTGTGGTATTGTTTCCTTGAGTCTGAGTCGGCTGTGAAGGGCTAGCAATAGTGGTAGCCGAGGCGTGGACTGGGTTGGGAAGCGCGGTCGTTGCATTTATACTGAATCGGGTTGTATCGCAGGTAAGGAACGCCGATGAACCGTGATTGAAGAGGTATTCGCCGAAGAAAGGAGAAGCGCTAGAACTGCAGCGTGCACATGTTAACACGTGTCTTTCCCAAGCATTCTCGTTGTCATACCAGCAAAGCTGTCCATTTCTCGCTCCACTAAAAGAGCAAGCTCCGTCTCCGTAGTCAAAGGCTGCTGTTATAGGCGAAGTTGCATCGGAACAGAATCCTGCTGCGGCCGTTTGGTCAATGTTCTCGAACACGCAGGGAATGTTGGAGCCGCAGCTGATCGTGTAGGCTGGAATCGCGTCAATTGATAGACGACGAGGTAGAAGTCATGGATCTAACTTGAACTGTTGCCAGACCAGTACCCGCAGATGGTGTTGACTTGCGCGTCTCTTGATTCAAGAGTAGCACGGCTTGTAATCTCCGGCGGTGTCTCTGAAATAGTAGGTATTACGTGTTCAGGCTGCAATAGAAAAGCGTAGAAGCTGGCAGGAAGGCTGCGGATGTGAATTGGGAGACGAGTGCAAAGACAACGACAACATCTCTTCTCACACTGCTCCAATGTACTTGCATGATGAGCGCTTGGGTATCTCCCTGAGGGACGTAATAGAGTCACAATTGTAGAGCGACATAACGGGAGCCCGCCAGGGCTTTACAAGCCCTCTGATTCGGGTAACGAGGCTACGACGAGAATTCAGCCTCGCCGGAGCTGTGGGCCCATCGTGACCAAAAGTAGGTGGCCTCGACCACAGTCAAGTCATGGCATTTGGCTAAAGGTGAAGCGGCTTCATCGAATCGCTTCACAAGAGTCACCCAAAGCCTTTCAGCGTATTTGTATTCGTGACCTGAAGTCGGATAAGGAAAATTCGGAATTTGCGTGATGGATTGTTGTCGATGTAGACCATTTCGTGCAAGCTAAAGTTCACTCTTTTTCACGCTCGACGTCAACACAACACACTTTAACTGACTGCCGCCATTCCCAACCCCCGAAATTTCCCGCGCCCTCTCTCCTTGTCTTCCGCGCCGCAATAAATAAGTCCGACCTCAGACAGATCGCTGAAGCCTCGCCAATCCTCTATGGATCCTGTATCTAGCTCTCTACCTCGCAACACTACTGTGTGTGTTCTCCGTGACTAGATACCGGGTTTACTCTGCTGACTATGATTCCAAGGTAATTCCACCAAAGGGCTGGACAACAGACAAGGAGGAAATGGAGTACGACTACATCTGGGCCGACAACGACAGCGATGTCCATATAATGGCTAAACACTACGGCCTAAAATCGCCCCAACCGATCATGTGTAACACACCAGAGTCCAGCAGTTGTATGACCATGTTTCAATCTGGCAGCAAGTACTACCTCTGGAACCCGATTGAGGGTGGTATTTGGAGATTGTGACATCGATGGACCTGGTGGACATTATAGCGCAGATGGATAAGCTGGGACTCAGATCGCTGAAGGTTGCGAAGGTACCTACCTCATTTTGGGGTTCGAAATGATTAGGCTGCGCTAGATAGTCCTCTATGCTATTCGCTGCTTGCGATTGATATTGAGGTGCAGGATAACGTGGAATTGTGGCCTGTGCACATTTCCGCACCAAACAAGTATGATTTCTCTATCTCGGGCCAGACATTTTCAGGTGGGTTGGCGCTGATTCGAATTACTGGAGCTCGTGTGATGGTTATTCCTCCTGATCCTTCTGCTGCTCCATTCTGCTCAGGTGTATATGGGGTGGACGATTCGAATGTGTCTCCCTCTTGCTTAATCCAGGTGTCGAATCTCTTTCCGAGGGTACGCTCATTATCTGAATGAAGGAGCTTGATTTCGAAGCCGAATCTTCGCCGAATAGAGGTGGTAAATTGTTGGATAGTGGCAGTGAGGAAGGACTTGGTCGGAAAGGTATAGACGAAGTTCATTCCCGTGGTATCGTCGAGGAAATGAAGGAACCATTTATCGCCGTTGAATCCTTCTGTCATCTGGATCAGATCGAGATGAACTCGGTTAAATGGAGTTGTCGCTCGAGGCGCTGGTCGACGTGAAATAAGCTTATGGGCCTTGCTGGTACTGTATGCCTCACATTGTACTGTTGGAGGCCCGTTAGTGACCTCAGCTCCTGTGACAGAGCTAGGAATGAGCAAGGGCTTTATGCCCTATATGGCCAAGTCGTTAGTACCACTGGTCGGCCGTAGTCATCGAATCTGGTCGAGGTTGTGTCGAACGGGCGGTAAATGAAGCTGTCTGTAACGGGCTATATTCAAGTACCCATTGTCCGTGTTGCTTCTCGGCGACGCCGAAGATCTCGCTCTTATACCGCAGCTCCTGTCGCTCGGTGTTCCAATGAACGTTTCTTTGCATTAGGCGGTCCAGGGAAACGATATTCGTGTGAAATGAGGTATAAGAGCCACCTCAGCAAGCTCAATCTTCCGTGGCGAGGTTGGCGTGAGCTTTAGAGTGATCTCGACGAGGCCGTACCCTTCTATAGAGATGCCTGAGGCACCGGTGATCAGGCAGTCGCTCTCGTTGGCTGGACGTAGCGTCTGAAATCTCTCGCGTTTGTTGCACACGTGGATAGTCGAAGCCGAATCCAGGACAAAGCTGTCGTGTAGAGCGTACACGCCCTCTTGCTTAGGTGAGGTCGCAAAAGTAGAAATAGCAAAGGTTCCATCTATCGACTCGGTGTCCGTTTCAGAAGTGTCTTTCTTATCCTCCGGTGGCGGTGACTGCTTCTTCGCTCGGGTAGGTGTAATCGGAACTGGTGTGTCTTCGGGGGTAGGTAGGACACTGTCTTTTGAGCTGAATTATTCCTTTGAATCACTTGAATCGTCGAGGATTGGTCAGAATTGACAGAACCAGCTACCGACTGAGTTTCAAATTCTTCCTCGTCAGATTCCCACCCCCTAGCGAGTTCCGAGTGGTCAGGGAACTCGATATTTTGAAGAGGTTCTTCGACAGCTCGAATGGTGAGATTGTCTGGATGGTATTTTCTTGATTCATCGAATGCGACGTCCCGAGTGGCCATAACCTTGTTCTTGAGGAATCCAGATACTGAAGATATTCGAAGAATTATACCCATGTGGTCGAACATAACCTAAGCTGAGGGTAAGGAAGCCTAAACTGAGGTTGGGCGTACCTGCACAAGGGTGGCCTAGCGGAGCTTTAACCCCCGCTTTTCGATCTACATGGCCTCATGCCTAGCACTTCGAACAACAGTAGACTTCACGAAGAAAACAACTGAAAGGTACTTCTGCGGGGGAGCTAGAAGGCCCGAGTAGCGACCGAAATACCTTGACGCGTAAAAGGTCTTCCATCTTACAATACCGTCAACCTTTTTTGCCTTCCATACTATTCCATTTTCCAGTCTGTCAGAGATAGTTGGTCTGCCTACAACTGTGCATACTCTACATTCGCACAAGATACATCAGCTATCATAATGCCTTCCTTCGACAGCTACTCCACGATCAAGACACTCTTCGTGGTCGGTACCACTACCTCCGCCATCTGCTCCGGTCCGTCCGATTACATTGGTCTACCTTCATTACTGACGCAGATAATAAGGCGGTCTTCTCTTCACTTCCTACATGCACGTCCCAGGCTACGTCAAGAACTCCTCAGACGAATCCCTTTTGCACCAATGGCAGACCATGGGGGCCATCGGCAAAGCCGTCGTGCCACCCTTAGCCCTGATTGCCAGCGGCGCCCACTTCCTCAACTCCTACATGACCCACACCCAGCCGCAGCACTACCGGTTCATGGCCGCTGGTGTGTTGAGTTTGGCTATCCTGCCGTACACGTTCGTGGCGCTAGGCCCGACGAACGCTGAGTTGGCATCGAGAGAAGAGAAGAAGGAAAATAGCCCAGATTATGGGCTGAGAAATCTGGATGTTAAGGAGTTGATCGATAGATGGAGCAATCGCAGTGCTGTCAGGGGGTTTCTCTTGCTTGCGAGCACGATTGTTAGTTATGATGCGATGTTACACCTGACATTCTAGGGCGTGGTCTACGTAGCGGGTGACAAGGTAAGCTACACCATCAGTGGGGCTAGGAATTTCTCGTCTACACTTCGACCTCTTGTTGATAGAGCTCAATTATGTCACGAAGGACCGCCTGGCCTCTATCACTGCGGACAGGAACAGCGCCAAAAAGGTCAGATACAAGGCGGCGACGGACCGGCATTAGACCACAGACACGGGGGAATCGAATGTGGTGGTGGCCTGTCAGGTCGCTTTTGTCTGCCTTAGGAAAGCTTCTTGGGCTGAAGTTTCTGGAACTTGCGGAGCTCCTAGAGACAAGCTTTCTCTTCTGCGCACGTAGCTCTTTCCGTTGATCTCTAGCGATCGACTTGTCTGTAGACTCCAGAGAGGAATTCCAGTAGGAGATGCACGCCTATTAGAGAGGCACGCCTATGAGATGTCCGAAATAGGAAGGATACCAAACTACTAGAATGTTCAGTGACTGATCAGCATGTCTTTGCTCAGCCCTCTGGAGCCGGCACCGGCCAGGCCGGGCTTATCCATCTTAGGCAACAAAAGCCGGCTTCCTGCGACCAAAAGGAGACAAGCATGAACAGGTGAATTTCCAGTATCCAAAAGGAGGCGAGTTTAGCAACAACCCGAGGTACTCCCGTTCATCCCAACAATGAAGTAGCGAAGTCCCTTCTTCGCGAGCGTGAGGATAATCCTGTGCCAGAGTTCCTTTAATGGTGTGGAAGGGATAAGGGTATGCCTAACGGCAGGCTGTACGATAGGGAAGGCATGGCAATGATGGGAGGGCAGAGCCTAGAGACACGTCTTGAGTAGAAAGCTTGCTTGATGCTATCTGGGTGTGTCCTCGCTATCTCTAATAGATGCTCCAAGGGACAGTTCTCGTGCCCATAAGGGGCTAGTGACCAATTGGCCCCACCACAATGGTCATCGACAGAGAGTGCGTCTTGCCGTCGAAGGTATTGGTCGCCAAGAGCATATGCCCTCTGGTGGAACTTCACTTTGAAATCATCTGAATCCCAGTTCTCTCATCCTGTCCTCATCAGACATGTTTTCATTGATGCCCTTGACATAATCGTCGAAGTCTGCAGCAAGCTTGATGACATCTTCCAAATGCTCGTGATTGAGCATTTCTCCTTCGTATTGAGCGAGTTGCCTTGCAAGAGTTATGGAATTACGTATCTGCCTGCCATTTAACTCTTTTGTCGCCAGCTTTTCAACGTTATCCATCAGGTCGTCAAAATCAATATTCTCTTCGCTAAGATTTTCAAGATGCTTGATGAAATTGCGCCAGACTTTCTTCCGTTCCGGCAGGCCCAGGGCTTTGTAGTGCAGAGACAGTTGAATGCGTGACTTGAAAGCCTCATCAAACGTACCAATACGATTGCTGGTAAGGAAGAGGATTCCATCGTGATATTCGAGGACTCTGAGAAAGACAGAAACGAGTGCATTTCTTTGCAAATCGCTCAAATTCCGTTCCTGGAGGAAAACATCGGCTTCATCAAGGAGGACGACGCAATCCCATATTTTGCCAAGATGCAGTACGGATTCCATGTACTTCTCAACTTCCTCAGGCTTGGTTCCAAGGTCGCCGCAGGTAACACGGTAAAGAGGCTTTTCTGTCATTTCAGCGATGCTTTCAGCCGTCAATGTTTTGCCTGTTCCCGGACCACCATGCAATAGAATGATCAGGCCGTTGCCTTTGCCCTTGATCACATCTGTCGACTTTTCTGCTGCAAGTTTCTTCGTGACTAGCGCTCGAATGATCTTTTTGGTTTTTTCTGGCAATACAAGATTGTCAAATGCTTTCTTGTTCCATGGAACATCACGTATTCGATCGACCTCTAAGTCATGCCACTTCTTCTCCCTCAGATTGAATCCTTTAACTTCGGATGGCAGCAACATCAGAAAGTCTTTGTCAGGAGGATTCGGACTGTTCATCATTTCGGGGCCAAGATCATCACGGCCAGAAATGACTGAAGGTGAGTATGGGTGGAGCTTTTTGTATGTCTCAAGATCGACAATATATCGTTCCTCTTCAGCCTCCTGAGCATCTGCGACAGAACGTTGACTCTGGTAGGACACAAGACGACGAAAGCGGCAAGACCATAAGATCCTGCCCCTTCTTTCAAGTCGAGCTTGGACACTCTCGCTAGCATAACGAAGTGGATAGACGTTGAGATCCGTAATACACAGTTCGTCAAGTCCGGATTCCGGTAGTCTCAGAAATAAGACAACACTATTTGTTTCGAATGAGCCATGAAAATGCCAGGACCACCCCTTGAAACTGCAGATGGTGTCCTCGTCCATGTCTCGCTCTGTTTGCTCTGTCTTGCGCATCTGCGAAGGCTTCCACTGGCGTTGTACGCCACTAAAATCTGGCCAAGACGTTGTCAAATACGCCGATTCCGAGCGGTCTTCCTTGCTAAGCACTAGCTGACCTGGCTTGAAGAGATACTTGATGTACTGGCGGGTAATGATGCCATTAGACATCATACTATCCGCACGCGAATATTCAGCGCCAAATCGGTCCAAAATGTACCGTCTCATGAAGTCAAAATGATCCGTTACCACATGATCTATCTCTTCGGGAACTGGATGGTAGGATTCACGAGTGTGATAAATGCAGAGATATGGTGCAGCGACCTCCCCTGTAGATTTGTAATGGTTCTCAAACTCTGAAAAATCCGAGTCTGACTTTAGCAACGCCTGGATTGCTTCCACGAGCTCTTCACTGACGGGTTTTATCGATTCCTGGAATGGCTCAAATTCAACGATATTGGTCTTTTCGCTCTTCGGCGCACCATCGTTCGCCCAGGGCTTTCCATGGTTCTCTCTGAAATCTTTAAAGAGGATGAAGGCAATGTCTTTGTTCTTCTCAAGGTACAGGTCGATGTTCGACAGTGGTAGGGAGCATTTGAGGGACTTCTTACCCTTTTCGCCTGTCACCAGATGTGGATGATCGAAGTAGACTTCAGGGCCTTCTCCGGGTAGTCTGTAGAGGGTTTGCAACCTTGGATGTAATGTGGGATCTTTGCCAGCTCGCAGAGCATCATTTTCAGCTTGTACTCGCTGCAAGGTCTTGCTCTGTCCTTCGAGAAAACGGACATAATCCTGCAGTTTCAAGGCACTGACGACAGGACCAGACCTCGAGCAAGACTCGTCAGGCCTTTCCATCACGCTGATGCCATTCTCAAGTGTCTGTGAAGTCCCTGACTCTTCCCCACGCGTCGCCGAAAGTTGTACTGTAATGCTACAGTCTTCGATATCGAGCATCGAGAATTCCTTAGGATCAATATATGTAACAGTGGAGGCCACCTGACGGCTACAATTGTTGGTCAAATTCTCGGCCATCGTATGACCCGGAAGCAGGGATTTACTAGGAGAGTCGTGGGGCTCGGCATGATGGTATGCGGAGATCGGGCCACTTGCGGGTGGCGTGCGGATTGCTCCTTCGCCTTTGGGACCATGGTTGTCTTGTTTCAGAATGGGCCCTTCACGCTGTGTGCCCCCATCATAACTTGTTCGTGGTTGAGAGGGAAGCGTGGGCAGTTGGATTTGTCCGGCACGATTTCGTTCCTGTCGCAGGAAGCGTGTTTCCTCATTTGCCTTTCTCATGCGCTCCAAGTCATCCCCCTCTTGACGCGCCATTATTAGTCTCTTTTTGTTTTGTTGTTCGAGGAGCATCAATTGCATTTTGAAGTCTTGCAATGCATGATTCCTGTCAGAACTTGGGGCGGTTTCCGGAGGGGGCTACTACATGGTTAGCGAGGTTTACATTGGTAATATCCTAAACTGAGCAGGACTTTTGAAACGCTTACCGAGAGCAAAGAGCTCTGATGAGGTAGGCTTGATGGTGTGAAGTAAGGATTCGGCGTTTGTGTATCTAGAATCTGTTCAGGCGCATCATCCGAACTCGCGGAGCTGTCGTAGTCAAAAATCGGGGTCCTCGGGCTAGTAGGTCTAAAGGGATGTAAATCAGGGTCGTGTAGGAGAGTCGTCTCTTCCGTATGCTGCCTAACTGAGGAGGGGCTTTGATCTGGTCTGTGTTCTTCTAACCTTGTACCTGTACCTGCGCTAATGATTGCCTGCGGCTCAAACGATGCGAATAGTGTTCCTCTTGATTGATGTTGCAACGCAAGCAGCAGATTATAATCGTGTCGGCTGCTGTTGCTGCGATCATCTGATATAGTGTAATTGGTGGCAAGCGCTGTGGTGGTCGCCTGTGGTGGCTCTGGTATTTTCGGAGGTGGTTGACTGCTGAACGACAACGACTTTGCTTCAGGCTCGCTTGGGTTCGTACGAGATGTCCTTGATTGCTCTCGAAGCAACCTCTGCATTATAGTCTCTGAAGCGCAATGACAAGGCTCTCGCAAAAGATGCCAACGGTCAACTGCTTAAGGACGAGATCGGTGGATGACAGAACTAACGATAGGAAGCGCTTCCACCGTGAAGGTACCATCACCGCATCTATTTCAGTTACTTGCTTGAACGCACTGGTTGGCGTGAAGTCATGCGGCGCAAAGACGTCGAGGGTTTTGAAGGGAGGATTCGTAGGTTCTTGCGAGTGAGGACAGTGGGGCTGAGTATAAGAGGGCTGATTATGTTATTGTGACAGAAATTGCTTGCTTTTCGCTAGACTGTTGAACGCCTGAGCTTTCTCGGTCAGCAGAGAAGTGTACGTGTAAAGCATTAAGCATAGATTCTCCTCTTACCAGCGGCCACGTGCGATTTGCATAGCTTCACGGTGATGATCAGTAGCCCGCAACAGGAGCAATCGGCGAGTGGTTCGCCGCTAAGTCTCTTGCAGGCTTGCACATTCCTATGGTTTTACAGTGCTCCCGGTCAGCCGAGTATTTCTTTGACCTTTAGCCCGTCCAGCATTCCTCTTCTTTTTTGACCTCTGACGAGGCCAGGCAAGTAGCCCGATTTGACTGGGACATTATAGCTGTTCCCCGAGGGACTTTGCATAGCTTAGCTTATGGTATTATTGATTTGCTACTCGCTGGGTTTTGGGTAGGCCTCACGCGCAATGGCAGCCGGAATCGGTGAAGCCGCCAGCATCGCTGGTATCATCAGTCTCGCAGGCCAGGCCGTACAGGCTGTCACCACAATCACTGCCTTCTGTAACGCCTACAAGAATGTCCATCAAGACATCGTCAGAGCCTCCAGAGATCTCGAAATCCTCCGAAGAGTGCTCCTGCATGTTGAGACGACCGCAACATTTGCCCTGCTCCCAAGTAGATGCCCCCAGGGCCTGCTATCTCATTTGCGGGATTGCATCTCTGCCTGCCGCAAAGATCTCCACGAATGGAATGATTGGAGCAGAAAGGTAAATTTGGACTGTGCAGGAAGGCTCGAAAAGATCTGGAAGAAACTCAAGATTGCTGCAGACAAGAGCCATTTTTCAAAGCTCAGTAGCGGCGTTTCCACACATATCGAAGGGATTACTCTGTGTTGTCAATTACTCAATTGGTAAGCGGCCATTTAGTTGGAGCATTGGCCTTCCTGGTAACGAGTCGAAGTGATTTGAGCGTCCAGACTCTGCATCATGCAAGACACCTCACTACATCTGTGACTGAATTGAAAGCCAATCAAGATGACTTTCACCTCAATGCGCTGGACGAGATATCACGCATGTCTGACGTCGTGCAAAAAGTGAAAATATCTAATGACCAAGGGGTCGAGAATTTGCGTGTTGGAATTGATAGCATTGTGAATACGAGTAACGCAGCGATTAGTCAACAATACCAATCATTACTCGAGCACATCCGGGCAGAATTTCAAGATCAGTTTGTGGCTATTAGTGGTCAGATTGATGCCTATCGGAAGGCTGTACAAGGTATGTGCCTTACACAGGGTATGTTCGAGAAGAAACACTGACCGCTTGACAGAGGTTCATACCATGAGTTCAAGTGCAAAGCTAAACACAGCCCAGCGGCTCACGGAATTTCAGTTGAAGCAAGTTTTGGACGTCTTAGTGACCGATATCAAAATAGACCATACTGCAGGCTTGAAGAGCTTGAGTTGCGGGCGCAGACACCGCCACAAAGCTGGTGATATCGCTGCACAGCACCTTCACCATTCCCATGAATTACAGGAATGGACAAGTTCAGACGGCTCTCGACTCCTTCTAATCCGAAGCGGCTATTCCGCTCGCTTCAGCGTACGAGACTTTAGTGTTGACATCATACAAACACTTCAGACTGCAAAGATACCGACGTTATGGGCTCTCAAATCGCCAATGCGTGACGGCCATTCAGTCTCCCTATCCAATGTGGATGTCTTGAGGAGCCTAATCTATCAAGCTTTGTGCCTTAACTCCAACCTCCATGCAGAAAACTACATAGCTGCTAAAGTCGCTGCGATTCGTGACGGAGTCGGGTCGGGTGTTATGTTGGATATTTTGGGCTCGATACTAGATGGGATGCGACGAGTGTATATCATCATCGATATTGAGCTCTTGAATTCCCTCGAAGAGAAAACCGCACTGTCGTCTGCCTTTCTCGACTTGTTTCGCAAGTTGACTGATCATGGCTCGACGACCATGGTCAAGGTTGTCATTGTGAGCTATACTGCCAACGCTTTCATAAAGATGCACAATGAAAGCCTTCGAAGCCTCGTCGTCCGTGCCTATGCACCTGCGGAAGTAATGCGCATGAAGCGACTATCTCGAAAGAGCTTGCACAACGCAGACATAAATCAGAGACGTGGCGTCGACCGGAATAGCCAAATGCACAAATTACTTCTGAGAGGGTCTAAAGAATCCTCAACCTCAGGATTTGGAGTGGTAGATGGACAACCCTAGGTATGCGAGAGAGCACTGTATAGAGGTTCATCTTCAAGATCAAAGATTTCGATCGAGCATTACACAAGGTGTCCGTTTGATGCCTGGTGTTGAGCAAGCTTGCAGGCGCCTGTTGGCTTGAGAGTCGTAGTCACCCAATTCGGCCGACCTCATGTTGCTACAGGCAGCGCTCCCAGCTGGCCGGCTGAAAAGTCTGGCCTGGTAGGCCTGTCAAGCCGGCCTATATTGTCGTATATGGCATAGATCGTGGTTTCCTGGCTCCTTAATGGAAATTCTTCCCTCACGCCTTACATACGCTCCAAGAAGTCAGAAATGGCGCCATTATTCGATGCGATAGATTGGCAGATCTTCGGCCATGGATACCGGTGATGGAAGGGCACTGCAGAGATTTCTGGCAACGCGAGTACTCCCATTTTGCTAGTAAGGAAGATGATACTAAGCCAAAGGACGCATTCGAGGTCTGGCGGAACCGCATGTACCCGGGACCAACCGGGTGACGAATTCAGTCTTTGTTGTCCTCGCGGAGCTGATATTGCTACAATAGGTTCAAACCCTATTTCCTGGTGGAACATCTTAGGGCAGCAATTCCCTAGTATCGGTCAGTGGGCCTTTGACACTCTAGTTTGCCCGGCAAGCGAGCCTTTAGCAGTGCAAAACGACTCCTCTCACCAGGTCGGAATGCCCTCGGCGACGATATCATCGAGGCCTTAGTGCCTAAAGGCGTGGTGGGATAACGAGCTCGTTCAACGGCACTGAAAGAAGGTAATGTGTACACCAGATGTCTCTATATAGGCGAATTCATCCACCTCATCTCCCCGGACGGATCATCGTCAAAAGTGTACGTGACTCTCGAACCCAGGTCGACAAGCAACACTAGTTGCTGAGCTGCAGGCCCTCAAGTCAGTATACGGTCAGTAAGGCTGCGCCTTGCGCCTAGCCCGCCCAGAGCATTTGGAGATACATCCCCGTCCTTATACTCTTTGAGGTACCTGAAACCGCACTCCGACTGTCAATCGACCTTCAAGGATGATTAGCAGCGACAGCCGTCGAGCGACAGGCTACACCAACTTTGCCGTGGTCAGCTCACTCAGCCTTCCACTGTATGGTTTCGGAGGGTTCCAGTTTTCGGCGCCCCTAGGTCCCGAAACTGGGCACCCGCGCATCACCGTCTAAAGTTGACAAAAGGGACATGGCAGGACAACATGTCGGATACTACATGATTGGATTATCGGAGGACGAGAGGAAAAGGCGCCTGTGCAGAGGGTGAACAGCCTGGGTGATGGGTAAGCGGAGGCTGATTCGAGCCCTAGAATTACGAATTTTGGTTTAAACGGGATCCCTAACTCCCGGCGCTGGGCTCAGTCTGCTTGGCCATGAATTCCACAGCAACACCTGTTCCTGAATTCAATGAAATTCGCTTACAATCCTCATGAAGTACTCAGTCCATTGCTCGAACCACTACTATCCACTGGAGACACAGCTACGCAAGGGCGTCACCACAAATACTTGTAAAAATTCTCCATCAAATACTTCCGACCCTTTTCCAGTCTCCTCCAAGTCTTCCCATGAACATCATACTCCGTCCTCCGATTCGACCCATCCTTCCTCGCCGCAATCATCATCTTCTCAAAATCCGACTGTGGCCTCCCAGCGTTCCTCCCCATCGTCGCATCCGGATGATGCACCTTGGCACTCACCCCAAACATCTTCGATCCGAACCGCTCATTCTGCATCGACCACAACACCGCCCAATACACGAAGGACACTGGCACCACCACCCCAAGCAGGACGATCGGCCACCACTTTCGCGGGATCGTCCCCGCAGCGTGCGGTGTCGCCGCCACAATGAGGACGAGGATGTTGACGCCGGTCCAGAGGAAGACGAGCGGATTCCGCAGCCAACTCCAGGTCAGGAACTTGAAGTCCCAGTCCTCGAGCTGCTTGAAGGCGCGTAAGCGCCGGCGGAGCTTCCAGATGCCCCAGCCGACGAAGAGGCCGACAACCAGGTGCCCGTAGGTGAACATGCCGATGATGAAGCTGTATCCATCCGTTGTGTTCGGCATGGACAGGATCAGAATGAGCGTGAAGAACCAGTGGAGTATCAGTGCGCCCCTGGGTGTGCCGAACTGCTTGTCATCGTCGCCGAAGAAGGTGTAGAAGGGGATGATGCGTTGGCGGGCGATGCACTGTTTGACTTTTGAGCTTGTGAAAATGACGGCGACGAGGTTGCCGGCCGCGGAGAGGGCGATGCAGATTTTGAAGCCGACGGTGTGCCCGCTGAAGGCCTGGGTGGCAAAGTACTGGCCCATGCCAAGGTCGGAGTTCTCGGAGACGATGGTGTCGAAGCTGCAGGCCATATAGTAGCCTACTGTTGCGAGGACGTAGAGGATCATGGTTACGATGACAGCGAGATAGCCACCGAGCTGGAGGTCGGGCTTGTCGACTTTGATCTCTCCGCCTACGTAGTTGGCGTTCTCCCAGCCCTGGTAGCTGTAGAGGATGTAGATCATGGCGGAGAGGGTGCTGAAGCTCGAGTGTGGTGAGTCGGATCTCGACCAGTCGTTCTTTCCGGAGCCAGGCTGGTTGCGTGCCATCACGCCCGCGACGAAGACAGCGAAGAGGAGGCCAGTCTTGTAGTAGGCCAGGGTTCTATTCAGGAAAAGGCCCGTTTCGGCCGAGAAATAGTGGAGCAGACAGATAGTTGTGAGGATAGCAACGGCAATAAAGGCCACGAGACGTGAGTCGAATTCGACGGTCTTGTGGATTTGTGGGCTTGAAGCAGCTATAACATGTTTTGCGAATGCGACGGAGTTGCCTGCCGTGTTGCCGAAGCAGATGAAGAAGCCAGAGTAGAGGACGACCGAGAGTAGTTCGGGACGGGGCCAAACTTCATCGATCTGTGAGACATCCCGTGTCAACGCACATTCCTCCGTTGATAACGAAAGGTTTGGAGAAGCTAGGATGACTAACATAGATGAGATCGCCTCCGTTGTAACGGAAGCTCAAGCCATATTCGAGATATATTGAGAAACTGTGTGGACGGCATCAGTCAGAGATCCCCTAGGAACACGCCTGCTCATTGTCGCCACTGACCTTATCAGACTGTAGACTCCTCCCAGGACCCACAGCACGATGCTGAGCCGTTTGCTTTGTGTCAAGGAGAGTACTGTACCAGGAGTTGTAAAGATTCCTGCACCGATCATCTTGTTCATAATCAAGGCGGCTACGTCCAAGGCTCCGAGCTTTCGCTTGAGATCTCTGTCTTCCGTGTACTCAGTCTGCGCATATCCTACGTCACCCTTTGCGAGGAATTGTTGTTGCTCGGCTTCATGAGCCCGAGGCCCTCCTGGTTGACCTATGCCAGTGGTGTTGAATTGGAAGCCTGGAGCATCATCTCTAGTATCTCTCAGCTCATATGGCCCATCCGGATGTTGGCTGTATTGGTCTTGAGATATGTCGCCGACTGAACTCGTCCTTGATAGTGGATAGGATCCCGCAGGCGATGGGTGACGGCGGCTGTTCGAGGCGGATATCTGGGATAATCTGCTTTGGCTCGAGGGGCGTTAGTCGTGGTCGATCGAACACCAAGTTGTCCTCACTCACGTCCGAGACCTGCTGACATTGGGCGATGGACCAACAAAGTTGAACGTAATGTGCTGGTTGCCCGACATCATCGACAGGGCCTACGCTCCGTCCCAGCGTTACTTATGTCAATTCAAGCCTCCGTGGCTAGTTACGCAGTTATCACGCATCAGTAGAAGTATCAGAACACGCCGTGCATAAAAGCGGAGATATGAAGCCCGGGAGGCAGCTGAACTCTATAAAATGGCCCGAGGTGAACAAGGGCAAGGCTGTCAGCAAGAATCAGGCGACGTAGCTGCCTCCTGCGACTAACTTTGGGTAGATTTTTGTCGACGCTAGCTGGGTCGCAACCCAATCACAGAACGCCTTAGTTAGTAGTTAGATGTGCATGCCTAAGCCTCAAGCTTCAGCCTCGTGCCTTTCAAAAAGGTTCTTGGTGAATCCCCCCAGACCCATAAAGGCAAATGCGAGTCCAGCCTTGTGGTGGCTCTGCACAGGAGAAACATTGAAGCGTCTGCAAAGCCTCTTTCCAGCCCTGTTTATCACGCAAAAGCGCTCATGATGGCGTCGAGCCAATCAGAAGAATTCGTCATACCTCGAGGCTATGTGAAGCAAGAACTCAGCGACGTGACAACCAAGTACATCAAGGGAGAAGTGCTGCAGAAATGGCTTGACAAGCACAAACGCATCTTCGGCTCAAGGTGTGCCTTCATTGTGAGTGAACCTCAACTTCATTTCGACACAGCTAATGCTGGGTCAACAGACGGACCGGAGCAGTGATCAGCACGTCCTCGCTGTGAAACGAAAACTCACCGATGTGAGCCAAGACCCTCGATCTTCACGCGATAAGAGCCTCATTGACCCACAACTTCACAGGACGAACTCGACGAGCTTGAGGAGTTAAGCTACCCGAAGGACAAGAAGGAAGTATTCATTTGAATTCAAATGACAGTCTCGATTGAACGAGGACAGGGTTGTTCTCGGGGTTATTGGTCGGCAAGGAATTGAACATGCAGGCACTCCGAGTGTGGCTTGCATGAATGCTACCCAACTTGAAGCCCGGGGAAGGGTGATGAGTTATCCGATGCTTGCAGTTCTTTTTGCCTGTAGCGCCTTGGCGGGCGCGACTCTGCCTCAACGGGTTGGGAGAAAAGTCGACGGTTTTAGACAATGATTGCAATCTCGAGTAAATGATAGCAATAGAGGCCCCCCTTTTGACAAAAGGCGGATTATGGCTTCGATAAGGGGACTTTAGTAGATGGCTTTATGGAACTGGTGTCCCCCTAACAGGCGCAACCCACCTCGCAGCCTCGCACAGACCTTGGTCTTCTGATTGGCTGTCAGCCTAATACCTCAGCCACGTCCTCGTGCAGCAGACCCAAGCGCCGTAGCTCATCGCCACTAGTAAGGCAGTTTCGCGACTTTGGCCTGATTTTCTGCAAGATGTTAATACTCGACCAAAGATGCTGAAAGATAGCCCCTCCTCGCCTTTAGCTGTGGCGTTCATCCGTTCTGACGACGAATGCGAAGTCAACATGAGCACCGTTGAGTCATCACAGAGCGTCTTTCGCGGTTGGGAGAACTATCCCGTAGAGTTGACAACGGCCACCGAAGAACAATTTGCGTACGATCTTCGGCAGTATAACGAATCGCTACGCAGAGAATCGGAACACATCTTTGTACCGAAAGATGGAGACAGTTACTTACAGGTGACGGAGCTTGGAGCACCACGTGGGTTGATAACTAGAATGCAACGTTGGTAGGATTGAGCTGACATGATGACAGCAAAACAGCTAGAAGGAAGTCGCAAAGTCGAACGGTACTTGGAGGTACATGCTACCAGCGTGCTCCGTCTTGACACAGCAGCTTACTGACTTGTTTGGATATTAGTCGTCGAAGACTTATCAAGGATACCGCATCATGTCAGTATCTTGATGTATTTGTCGAGTGAAGTCATTACTAATCTCGTAAAGGCTCATTCCACAATTGAGATCTGTGGACCCTCTCCTCATCTCCGAGGGATGCTTGCGGAAGCTTCTAACAAGCCTCTCCGTGTTCCCACCATTTCTGGACATTATCCATGCGTTCGGTAGGAAAAGAGGTGACCAGGAACGCACTGGATCGTGTTTTGCAGACCGTAAAGATGACGACAAGAAGGTCAAGGGTATGTTGCTGCGTTCGCATTGACTTGTCCAATTTTTTGGTTAACGTCGCGTTAGAGTCATGCTTCCTGCTTCAGCATGTTGAACAGCATGGCAGAGAGGGACAGAGCGATCCATGGTCTATTCGGCAAACCGGTGTCTACCACCGATCAGACAAAGCCCTCAATCAGGACACTGACCTCATCGTAAATCCGTCTGATCGGCTCCAAGAACGTCTGAAAGAGCTGAAAACTTCAACTTCCGCTGCAGCTAATGTAAGCCTGCTGCTGATGTCCACCACCACAAGAAATTGGAGGCCTTATCTCGACTATTTGGAGAGCCGACTGGACGTCCTTGTAAGTCCCGGTGCGATCACCCAGTCGCTGACCTGAATCTAATCGGTACCATCAGAATAAGAAAATCAAGCAAATTGTCAATTATGATGTAGAATTTGCGGACATGCTAGAAGTACATAACCTCCGACATAAATTGTGTCTTGCGCGGACCGCAATTAGCAAGAATTGTCTTGTCCTCAATGCTCTCAAAGCAGATGCTACGCCCAGTCAGAGCAGCATCAATGGAAGCTCGGCAACGTCCGTTTCGCACATGGCTGGCCAATTCAAGCTTGAACTTGATTCAATGCTGACCAGAGCCGATAATCTGATGATCAGACTGGATGGTGCTTCAACTTTGGTAGGATATGATAGGAACAGCATTCGCAATTCGTGCTAACTTCCAAAAGGTCTCTAGCATTCTCAATTACCATGCCACAAAAGCAACCCAAGCCAGCAACGATAAAGCAGGAAAAATGGCCGAGCTCGCCAAGAGCGACAATAACCTCATGTTGAAGATGACAAAGAAGTCGGTAACTGATGCCAGGACACTGAAAACGATCACGATCCTGACTCTAGTGTATCTGCCTGCCTCATTTGTATCAGTGAGTTGTCCCCGGGGGGAACACTGGATGGCTCCAACTGACCTGCAAGCAGACATTTCTGGGCATGAATTACGTCGAAGTAGAGAAGACCAAGCCTCTAACCCTCTCATGCAAGAGGGAAATGGTCATTTTCGCCATTTTGACGATTGCACTGCTTTTCGTCACACTTGGCTACTGGGGGGTGTTAGAGATACGGCAGCGGCGGAGGGAGAGCCGAGAAGATGCAGGCTGTCGATTTGCAGAGAAGTCCTGGCCTTAGGTGGTAATTTGACCTTGGCCGTAGGTGGTGCTTATCAAGATGCGAAGTCGACGCCCTGTGCTCTTCGTTCATCGTCCCAACGCCTTTTGAGTGTGAGATACTCAGTTCGGAAGTTCTCAGCGTCTACATTCAATGAGCGATCATCTGATTCACAGGCTTGTGAGCGACATACCATTGATACTATTGAAGGTCAGTTTGACCCATTCAAAGTCCGTTCGGCCTTTCTGTTCAAGTCGCCTCAGCTCGGTGAGGTCGAGGGGAATGCTTGGAAGGTCTCTGTACGGTTGATGAGAAGAGACCAACGTGGCAGAAACCACATATGACTGCGTTCGTGGTCTTTGCGGACAGACCTCAACGGTCTCAGAGCTTGTGCCATCCTCGACCTTCTTCAGTCGAGTGGCGTCGGAGACTAGTGACGTATCAGCGTTATTCTACTAGAGGAAGGAGGATGCTCACAGGGTATGATGATGATCTTCTTAGACCTGAAAATGACCAATCGGCAAGCCGGAACTTCTATCTCCGGAAGAGGCATTCGGGGTGCCCAAGTTTGGGTGGGAGGTTCTTCGCTAGCTTGTGGAGGCGCGTTTGCCTGCCCAAGAAAGTCTGTTAATTTCCGAATAATCCTAGAACACCATTTCACTTACCTGTCGGTCGAATTCCCTCCATATTTGTAGAGTGAAAGGACGGATCTTGATCCGAAGAGGCCTCGAGGTCTCGTTGTTCTGAGACCCTGTTCTCCTCGTTGCGTTCGCCTACCCTGCCTAGAAGCTCACGATAGTGTCTTCTGAGACTAACTGCTGTTCGAGACATCCACTCGCGATGATATCTGTACTCGAGACCTTTCAACTCGAAAGTTTTGCGAATCTCGTGTCCTGTGAGAAATCCCTGCAAGGTGCGCGCATCCGAGGTTTCACTGCTCTGGTAGTCGAACTTGTCAGCTGCCTTTTCGGGCTCCGTAAGAGTTATGAGGCGAAAATCCCAGTCGTTGAGGGGTCTATGATAGCCCTTTCGCAACGCAAACTGGGGCACGAAATGAAGTTCGCGACAGGGTCCCCGATAAGTCGATGAGTGACCGCGAATTGTGGTGGTGAGCTCTAGGTTTGGATATGTCTCGAACACTTGTAGCTTTGCGTGGTGATAATCGGCACCGGGGTGTCGCGTGTTGCGGGCAAAGAATGATTCCAATGCACCGATAATTTGACCGTTCCGCTCCATTTCCGAGTCAGAACCTGCTGGTTCCAGTAAGCCAGGAGGGATGTCGTTTCCACCATCGGCCTCGTTTTGGTTTAGTATGCGTTCTAGTTCTTGATACACTCTGGTCGAGGTATACCTTTTTTGAACGTCGACTTCTAGCATACCCAGGAGCAATTTTTTGATCTCCGAAAGAAACGCATTGTCGGCTTCTGTAGCGTCCGCTCGGCGACCGAGCAGGTTGTCAATCCACTCTCTGACCCCATGTCTCAACACAAAACGTCGCTCGTCTCCGCGGCGAACTCTTTCATCGAAGTACCGGTAATTTATCCAAGCACCTCTCTTTCTTTCTCTCACAGCCTCAAAATCTCGCACCCCCTGGTAGCTTTTCAGAACGAATGTCACTAGCTCTGTAAATATGCAGCCAAGCGACCACACATCGTAGCGGGTATTGAGCGCTCTTTGTTCATCAGTGCTCATCTCCGGTGCAGCATAGTTTTCTGTACCTCCCGCATGCGTTGTGCGTGAGCCTCCAGCCTGCTCCCGGAATTTGGCTTGGCCGAAATCCGAGATCTTGAAGACATTGTCCTCGCCATCGTCATCATCATAGACGAGCACGTTGGCAGGCTTGAGATCGAAGTGATATCCCAGGATCCTTCTATCTCCAAATTCCTGTCTAGGCGCCTGGTATACTTCCTGAGCAGTATCATTGCGATCATCATAGTTAATAATTCGCTCCAGAGCCCTGGCAAGGCCGCGCATTTGCTTCCACATGCCAGCCTCTCGCAGAGGACCAGTTGTCAGCTTTCCAAGCATGTGAGGTGGCTTGTCGAGACATTCTTTGAGATTCGCTTTGGCGCGTGGGAACACAATATTGAATTCGTCTCCTTTCTTGTAGGATTTGACGATCTGGACGATATGGCGGTCTCTCAGCTGGTTGACAAGATCAAGGTTCTGCCTTTCTTGAATGAAGGTTTCGATTGGAGTACCTGGACGGAGTTGCTTACGTGCAAAATTTGCGGTGTTCAACAGTCCCTAGTGCAATGAATGTAAGCAGAGCCTCGAAGGTTGGAAACAAGGACTAACCGGAAGCCGTAGATAATCATAGTGGATCTTGAAGCCAAACACGTCTCCGAATGCTCCTCGACCCAGGAGTTCCTCTTCGAAGAATGGCATTATCCTCCTGCTGCCATACACCGCGTGATCCCTGCCCTCCATCACTGGAGGCGCAAATTGATGCATGGCACCTATGAACACGTCGGCCAACTGCCCAGAAAGGGAGCTATCTCGCGTTCGAAACTCTGGCCAGTGGGTAGCTTCCAGATCACGCGCATTTATATTTCGCTCTTGTCTGCAGTAACTCTCGATCGTCGTCACATCGTTATAGTCTCTCTCAAGGAATCGTATAATGAAGATCGGATAGCCGCAATGAACTAGTAATGCAAAAAGCGCGATGGCGCTGTGGGCGCTGTTTCTACCAAGAACCCTCTCCGTGAAGTCTGATGGCCGCTCTCGCCTCGCTGGATCAGCCAGATGTGACTGCCCAATGTATGACAGATGCTTGGTACATCTTGCACACAGACAGCTCAATATCGAATTGATAGCGTCATTTGTGAAAGCACGCTTGAGGTCACTCCGTGGGTAGAAGCGAAGATTCAAATTGCACATATCGGTGCGCGGAAAAGCGAGCTTTGCTAGCTGATCGCGAGCCTGCGAGCAGATGGGTTCGGCCATTGTGAGAAAACCATCCGAGCGCTATGGGCGGATCCTTATGGAATGGTGCTGTAGCAAGAAATCACAAGGACGTAAGTGGAGCTTTTGGGGGCGAAGAGAGGATGAATTCGGAAGCTGATGGGACTGTCCATGAACGGGCACCGTTCCGTTCATCTCCCAGTACAACTTTGCGCCGAAAGGCCAACGGCGCAAGGCTGTGTAGGATGGATCTTGAAGTATTAGCCGCAAGTCGAGAGGGACTCACCACCCATCATGAACTAATTCCACTGTGATTGCGCCATGTGCTAGCCTTGTTCAAAGCCGGGTCTGGTTGGTCCGCGTCTGGAAGACCGCCGACCTATGCTCGACCCCCCTGTGGCGTCAAAGGCAACGAAAGGCAACTAGCTAAACGCCATCATGCAAGACGCATGCCATTTGCGCACGCTCTAGCTAGTGGTGTTCAAATGACCCATGTGGGCGGGAAGTCGCCTTCGTCCCGGCCACTCCATCTCCCGGAGCTCTGCTGTGAGGATCGATTGGGTATGGTGAGCATGAGGGTCGGCATTAGCCCTGGCTTCTATCTCTGTGGCTGAAACATGCATTGAAGGCCGTTGCCTGATCCGAATAACTTGAAGGCTGCTGCAACACCCTGAAGTCCACATCTTGTGGCGCAAAACTGGGTATCAATACAGTAAGCAGGCGAGCTATAATAATTCGCGGAGGATTTAACTGTTGAGGATTTTTGATTTTACTGCATATTGGCTGAGGGAAATCTTCATTGTCAGTTGCTTCCCTCCCAGTGGCAGTCGTAAGCGCCGACACCACAAAATCCTTTCTTCGAATGACAACGCTTTTGATGACATAATGTTTCTTTCACTGGAAACAAGATTTTCTCTCTCTCTCTGTGTGTGTGTAGTAGAAAATGAATATGTTTGACTACGTAATGTACAAATTTCAGCCCCTGCTGTTGAGGCGCATTGACCTTGCCGTTGACCATGCTATCGAAGGTAGCTCCTCTACCAGTCTCTGGACACTTCAAGATCCTCTTATTATTGCAGTAGCCACACCGCCAATATCGATCCATTGTGCCATTGTGGGCCCGATGGCGCTCTCCACCGTGTTGCCAGATCTTCGAGACCTCTGAACCGTTACGTTGATCAGTAGTGTGATCAATGATCATGAACTGCTGACTGTGCTTTTACGTCTCATAATTAGGATCGTTGAAAGGAGGGGCTCGGAGATTGTGGACTGCGAAGGGAACTTGGAACCTCCGTCACTGCTGTCAGAGTCGTAAGGATCCATTTGGTTGAGGCGATGTGGTTTACTAACACCTCCATCTACCTCCTTACGGCTACCTTTACGCCACAACCGCCCCTTGCCCGCCCCCTCGAGGCTACTACGCTCTCATAACCTCGCCCTCGAGGGCTCGGTACCCTCGCCAAGTTGACCTCGGTAACTGGGATCACTGCGAGTCCCCACACTCCTCGCCTGTCTCGGTGTCATTCCGTAGTATGGGCCGAAAGCTCAAATAGAGCCCCTTCTTCTTTAGTCCTGCCACTCTCCGGTACCCTCTCGTAACTTGCTTGGCCTTTCTACTCCTTCCCCCTCTCAATAGACCGAAATGAAAGAGAAAGTTGGGCTGCTGCAATCTAATCGCCGATGATATTGAGGGTTGGAAATAGAAATGGCGCAGGACACAAGTCAACTCGCTCTCGCATCGCGTACCGTGTAGGCGCGGTCCCCCTGCGCTCATCCTCAGCACTATGTACAGACAAGAATGCGGCGTTTCGTTGTCGCAGCGTAATGTCTACCGGTCCAGATCTCTAACCAGCCGGCTTGGAGATCGGCAGAGCGTGAGCCGGTGGTGAGGCGGTCAGTCAACGCGCCGACGCGGCATTGTTGACCACGACGGGGACACAGGGAGGGGTGATCGATTCCTTCAGGGGTTCTGGGAAAGGTAGGGCTGGTACCGAGTTTTAAAGCCGCAGCGCGAACAAGTACCAGGCGACGTAGAAAGCCAGGAACTTTATCAGTGTCGCCCTCGAGGGAATACTACCGCCAGTCGGTCGAGAAAGAACTGCGGGGACATCGAGCGAATAAGAGGAGGCGATTGCGCTGAGGCATTTTTCACACTGACTAAGTTTTCAGGGGAGGCTAGGGGAAATGTAGGGCTTGCCGCGGCTCGAAGCACAAGGGTCGGTGCAGGGAAGTGGAGGGGGAAAGGAAAGGAAGATCGTATTGATGTCATTTGGATTTCTTCTTCAAAGCACCATTTGGCGTACTCTGTCGAGCTTTTTCCTCGACCCCTAATGCGCCCAACCTGTTCAGGAAAGCCTTCCGTCACTGCTAGATCCCGTCCGCTCACTGAGTACGGCATGGGAGCTGATCTAGTCCCTTGCAGGTCTACCCCCCTAAACACCAAAAAGTCGTAATTTTCAGCCTTGATATCTCTACTAGAACGCAATGAAACTTTATGTAGTTTTGTGTATGTCAGGGACCAAGCGCAGTGTGGTATCAAAAGTGGCCTGAGGTCGATATCCTTGACATTGCTGGAGATCCTCCCAGAAACTTGCCGTAACGCCTAGCTATAGTCTCTTTACACCTTGGGATAGTTTCACACAAGATTTCACAAAGTTTCATTGCGTTGTGGTGGAGATATCAAGTACGATGTTTTGGGGTTGCCAAAGCGGTGGTTGGTCAAAGCAGGGGTTCCTTACATTAGCCTCAGGCATTATTCCAGACGTCAAGGCGTCAAGGGATCAAGATTCCTTAAGTTTCATTTTGCCACAGGCTCCCAGCTTCGGTTCGCCATTGCAGCAGCCTAGTCGGGTACAAGCCCATCTATCTACATGCCGGTACTTGAACCTGTTTTGGTATCGCGTGACCAAAATCCCAGACATTTGTTTAGTCCCGAGGTGATGCGTAAAGTCGTGTACTTGGTAATAAGGCAGGCGTAGTCAGATCATGGATGTAGTAAAGTCATCAGAACACGACATTTGCCTCATCGTCTCAAATTTGAGTTGCGATCCTATCCGTCCTAAGACTGTCGATCCCAACGCATGAAAGTAGGCCAGCTAATCTGGGACACTAGCCAATGGTTCCCGTATATATAGGGTCGAGTATGGAGGTGGCACTAGCTCTAGGATCTACGATTGCCTCGAGAACCAGATGAACCACTTCGAATAGTTAGCAAAAAGTTCTATGTGAACAAAAGAGCAAAGGAACTCACATGCTGATTCTCCTCGCCACACCTTGCAAGGCCGTATCGTTATCGGCTTCCGTGGCTGCACGCTCAAGTGCTTGACGGCGATCCTCAGCACTCCTCTTCTCAACATCGTCATGAGATGGCGGTAAGCGTTCATTCTGTAAGTCGACCTTCCTCGCATCTTCAAAATTATGAATCGCTTGTTTGATGCCCTCCGCTCCAAGCATGAGCGTGCCTGCAGGTAAGCGGCCGCCAGCAGCCGTCTTCAGCTCCGTCACACGCTCAGACTCTTCACGCAGGACTTGGAAGACACGGGATAAGCGACCAATGGCGAGGATCTTGTTCTTGATTGCACGCCGTTTGAATTCCGAAGATTCGGGATCCATAGCTGTAATGGGTGGTGATGCCGGTTCAATGGAGCTTGGAGTGTCGTCTTCGAGTTCTTCTTTCGAGCAGGTATTGAGAATTGCAATGAGCATGTCTGTGATCTTCTCTCCCACGAAAGGCAATGACCACGTAAATACGTCCATGAAGTTGGGCAGCCAATACGGGTGGGGTGTGCAGTTAAACTGCCTGATGTTCATGACGTTATTCTCATACTTCAGGACAGCTGCTTTATTGTTGTAGACGTCGAGGTAGTTGGGAGCACTAAAAATGGTCATGACACTAGGAAAGCCGGTCGTTCGAGTCTTTCGGTACATGCGATATCCTGCATCCTGAGCTTCATGGGCACGGATGATCGATAAAAGATTGTTCTTTTCCAGGAAGGCGCAGGCGGCAGGATACGAGAAGAAGTATGAGCAACCTCTCACATGATTGTGGACGAAGTACTCTCCGGTCTTTTCTTGGCCGAACTCTTCCAATGGATCCGCCCAAAGGATGTCGCACATGAGGCCGTGAGTGGGAGGTTCGCGGAAACGATCGATCTATTGTAGTTAGCATTAGTGTCCATAAATTCACTCTCCAGACTTACGCTCTTCAGGTCTTCAAGGCTATGCATCTCTGGGCTGAGGCCACCATGGATACATAAAAACTGGCGATTCATGATCGCGGCCAATGGAAGAGCGCAAAACGATTCCATGCACGCATCGTAAATCTTCTCCGAATATTTGTGCTTGCATTCGAGCTTGAAGGTAAAGTAGTCTGTTAGATGGCGACACTCATGGTTCCCTCGTAACAGCCACAGGGTTTGCGGATACCAGATTTTGAGGGCCCAGAGATAGAGTACACACTGCCCCAAAGTTAGCTTTGTACCAATTCACCCCCCGTGGACGCAGGTTACCTCGATACTAAAGTATCCTCGATCCACATAGTCGCCTAGAAAGAGATATCTTGTCTCCGCAGGATCACCTCCCACCTCAAACAGCTTCATCAGATCGAAATACTGCCCATGAACGTCTCCACACACAGTGATTGGAGCATCCATTTCCAGCAAGTTCGGCTCTGATCTGAGAATCTCAGTTCCGGTTTGGATGATCCACATAGCTTGATCCTCCGTCAGGCGACCTTCTCTGTAGAAGTGTTGTTTGAGGTATTGAAGGTTTGGTTTGGAATGATCGTGAGGGGACCAAAATTGGTCATTTGCTGGCGGGTGCATGGCGGGCGCCTGTACTTCTGGAACGCGCGTCAGTAGGTTGGTATAGCTTAACAAATTTGGGGATATACCTTTGCAAATTCTCTCCTGTGTGCTTACCTGAGTGCCATCTTCCATTGTATGGAGAGTAAAGTCAATCTCAGGCACAGGTTTCTTGTCCACAAGCGCCCGCTCCAGTGCGCCATCCATGTTGACTACCTCTTCGCGTTTGACACGCGACGGTCGTCAGATGTAGTCGCGAGTTTCAGCGAGCGCGTTCAGCTATTTCACAGAAGGGCTTTTGCGGTGAGCTGGATAGATGCTGTGGCAAGCCGAGTTCTTTGGGTGCAATGTCGCTGAGAGCTCGTATCCGAGGTCGTGGTGGAGAATGGTATGGGTAGAGGACGAGATTCCAAGGGTTTTCGCACCCTGTGTCACAGCGTGGGGAGTTCTTGAGGCTTGGGAAGGGAAATAGATACGGACTCGAGTAAAGCTGCTGAGGGGCCTGCTGCTGACAGGGATCCTTCTAAAAATGGGTTCAGGTCAAGACGTCAATTAGACTGCGGAATGATATAGCCTAAACGATGTGAAGACCTTGGCGCATTAGTGTCTGGAATGAGTCGATGACCTATGAGTTGCATTCGGTCCAGTGCTTATTGCGATCGTAGAGTTTTACTCTATGCGGCTCAAAAACTGTGGGCCTCAATCTAGATTGCGGGGACTCCTTCGCTGCAAAAACCTTGAAGCACGTGCTAGAGTGAAACCGACCTTCAATTTCAGTATCTTCCAAGCGAGTCGATAGACGTTGATGTGGTCTGATTCACTTGGATAGCAGGATGTACGATACACATAGTAAGCATCTTGTCAAACGCCTTGATACCGCTTTTGACGTTGACCAGAATCGCATCCTTTCCCGACTCAAATCGCACTCAGTGTCCTTCATGTCGCTTCCCTTGGCCGTGACGCTCCGATACACTTACAAGAGCGTGCCGTTCACCTTACTGCCATCAGTCACAGTAGATTCAAATTCCAGTGAAAAGCCGCAATACGTTGTCTCTTCAAGCGGATATGGAAGTCATCCTGAAGACATTATAGCGTCATGCGAAGCGCTACAAGGCCATGTTCTCAAGGTGCAGGAAGATGCGCAAAAGGCTATCAAAAAATAGGAAGATAGTGTCAGGAAAGTGGAGCTTGTAGGAAACGGAAGGTCGCTCTAGGGTGGTTGGACATGGGATGAGAAGATGCTGGAACCTGTGAAGGCAGGCAAACAGCTACCACAACTAGACTTACTGGACGCGCACATATCTGACGCACAAAGCGCTGTTATGGCTCCTGCAATATTGCCCAACCGGGAAGGAGAAGAGCTTAACTGAGCTTTTGGTGGGCTGGACATGGAATGAGGAATTGAACAGAGACGAGCATTTCGTTGTACAACCCAAGCCCATACTGAAATGGCTACCCAATCCGAAACGACACCACTTCTGCATCTTCACATCCGAGAAACGTCTTGGCCTTCGGCTTTCTAGTCCCAGGGAATGCCAGTCCATTATCTTGGATGGATCATGTTTTGAGGTGACTCAATGTGGGAATTGATTGACAACAAAGCCAGCGCAAGTCTGTGCAACGACCGCCGATGAGTTCATACAAACTACCCAAAGATATTCAGTCAGCCTAATTCAGACCGCGTTCAAGCTCTACGGCGCACCGGAATTTGCAACAATCAAACTGTCGACGAAGATTTGTCCTCCTCAAACAGTGCTTTCCTCCATATACAGCCTCTGTTACTTCACCAACAATGAAGGTGGAGACGGGTCGAGTCGACGACCTCAAGGTCGGTCTGACTTCTTGAACAATGCTCCCCGTTGATTTACGTCTACGGTTGTTTCCCGGCGTGCAGTCCACCGTTTGTTCCGCCCACACATGAGCTTGGTTCAAATCTTCTCCATCCTCCGTTGGCTCAAATTTGAGCTCGTACCACCTGCTCAGATTGGTCATCGATGCCAAATCCGGAGGAGCTTCTGCAGGTGCAACTTCCATGGCTAGCTCAGCATTTCGAATGGCTCCATCCAAGGTCTCAATCCTTCCAGTTCGCCGGTATGCACTCAGACACTCGAGGCTTAGGTCGCTGAATCGTCCTGCCGGGCGACCTGGCTGGCTGCTCGTTCGGCTTGAAGTGCTGTTTCCAAGTCTTTCAGACTTTTTGTTTCGTTCGGATTCTCGGCTCCACCTGGATCACGTTGAGGCGTAACTGGCACGAGTTGATTGACGTTAAAAGGAGGTTCATTTGTATCCGTTGCCATTGCAGGTTGTTGATGGTTGTCCCAGTTCCCAAGGATGCTAGCTAGCTCCGAGTAGACTTCAAGTTTAATACCCAACGTCTGCTTCGACCGTGAGCCATTCACAGCCACCCGCACTTCCTTTTCCATCCCACTCTTGCCCTGTTTTGACGCTCTTGTTCTGGCTTTGCCCACACAAATTTCGGGCCTTGCAAATGGAGGATCTTCGCCATGGGTGGGATTCCAAAGGATTGTCAGGCTTTTCCGCAGTCGATACGGTTCTAGGTCCACAGCCTTGCCTTTGCCCTGGCCTATCTGGGAGGTCCACCCGGCTTTTGTATCCCTTCTTTTTGCGTCTATTCATTTACGGTCACAGGCAATGGTGGGTAGAAATTTTACAACAATAGGTCAAAGAAACTCTGCACCACAATAATGGAGTCAAGATTCCATTCGGAAGTCGCTAATGAGACACAGCTCTAGCCAACTAACGTCACTTATCTTCAACATCCACAAACCAGAAACTTTTTCACACGCTCACACTCAGCTAGTATCAGCAACAGCCACATTATCCACCTACTTCATCCCCGTTTCCGTCTCCGTCTCCGCTTTCTCCGCCTGACTAAACTGCGCAATCTTCTCTGGGTCGGTCGCGCCAAACTCCATTGCTGTGATGCGTCCGCCCTCGACGTGCGTCTTCCACGCAGGCACTTTGCTCAAGAATATACTCTCCACATCCTCCAGCGTCTTGCCGGCCGTCTCTGGGAACAAGAACCAGACGTAGACTTTCCACTTGATGTTGACGAAGGCTGGGGGCACGAAGTAGGAGAGGGCAAAGTTGAAGATCCAGTTTGCGGGTATGGTGAGCGCGACTGCCTTGCCGCGGACGCGGAGGGGGAAGAGTTCGGGTGGGTAGATCCACGAGACGGGGCCTTAGGTTGGGGCGTAGGAGGCGACGAAGAGGTATGTGCAGGCGATGACAGCGCGGCCCGGGGCGCCGCTGATCTGCCAGGATTCTTCTGGGACGCCGCCCACGCCACCGGGTGGGGCGGCTTTACCGTAGCTGGCCATGAGACCTGCGTTGGCGTACATCTAGACGGACATGAGGGTGGCGCTGACGAGAAGAGGCCAGCGGCGACCCCATCGGTCAACGAAGATGAGGGCGAATATGGTCATGAAGACATTGATGATGTATTGGGTGGAGGAGGCGATGAGGTTTATGGAGCCGGTTAGACCTGTCATGCCGAAGACGTAGGTGATATCTATGGTGAGAACTTAGAGGATGGAGATGGAGAAGGAAGAAGGACTAGGATGGAAAGGTCCTGATAGACGTACAATATATCATGACGTTCATGCCAGTGAGTTGAGACCAGATTTGCGTAAACACGCCGGTTTGGGTTCGATTGATCATGTTCGGCTTGAATAGTTCAAGGTAGGTAACGTCGGCATTGCTCCGCTCAAACTCGCACATTTCCTTAGTCTCCTTCGATTCCAGCTGGACGAACGCATTGTTCGGATCGCCTTTACCATGAACCAGGGTGAGGACGGCATGGCAACCTTCCCAACAGTCCCTTCGTGCTAGCCAGCGTAGTGACCCCAACAGCAAGAACGGTATGAAGAAGAGTAAGATGGCCGGTAGAGCCGGTTACGATTAGAGACGACTACTTACTACGGCTTACGTCGCTTTCAAGAATAAATTTTCAAAGATTCCTACAGAGCTAACTTAATGAACGCCCTCCGGTAGCTACTCGAGCTGGTCGATGGCTTGTCTTTCATCCTTCGCCGTACCGCCTTCTACCCGCTGTCGTATATCGCTGATGACCCTGCGACGGCGGCTGTAGAATATACCCTCGCTGCCGCTCCACCAGCGCCCCCCAGCAGCGATCGAGGGCCTCGATCGACCGGACCCCAACCGAAGCCGAACACCCACTCGGTCTAGAGCTGATAGACGGAGTTACTGCCCCGAAGCAGCTTATATTTCCTCGGCGACGCCTGCGGGTCGAGAATGATCGGTGAGTTTGATGGATGAGAAACATTTGTGAGACATCATGGTATTGAAGAAAGGTCGCTATAGTCTAAGATATCATTAGCACTCAGACTGAGACGGCGATTCCATGGCTATAATTATCGTACCAGCTCAAGCATGCCAAAATGCGAGATTGAATGCCGTAATGAGGAATCTTGCACGACCAGTGCTGCGAAGTTTTGTTTCCAAAAATTGCCGTGTCGATGGCACCCGATGGACAACAATAGCTGCGAGACTGTTATGTAAACATTGGTATGATTGGATTCAGGCGTATTTCTGTTTGGATAAGAGGCAGTGAAACCCGTTTACGGTTCGTCTCGGCACTGGAGTAGTGCTGAGTGTAGGACGCCTGCTTGCTGCCCTGCGCAGGACGAACCCATTCTAGTCCTGCAAGATGCAAACAAGAGCGTCTTACCGGCACATCACTAGCCACTGCCATCGCTCCTGCCCCAGGACATGGTGATGCCAACTGGGAGTACCAGCGCGATCCTTGCATTGGCCGCTGTAACATATATTGCTTTGCAATAATATGAGAGCTTTTGCGCATTGCTAGGACGTGCAAGTCTTCTTGACGGGGTTTGGTTCATGGTAGCATCGTCCCGCATTCATGACGAAGCTGCAGGCCCGTTTTAGCTAGCTCTTCCGCTTCATCGGCGGCTGACCTGAGGATTGCTTGATAGGCGCTTTGGTCTGGGAAACTGCTGGGGTTCCCTTCACTGCAAGTTTGCTTGGCCCAAGCTTAGGCGGCCTCGAATTTGGCCCTTGTCTAATTTCCAGCTTCTTCGGCGGCGAACGGGGACCCTGATTGCTTGCTGGTTGCGTCTTCACCGGAGGGGAGGTGGGTTGAAGCTTCTTGGGTTGGCTGGATGGGGTTTGCTTAGCAAGCGACTGGGTCACGGGCGCATTTGGGTTTTGGTTGGCCGAATCCTTTAGCTGAGATGTCCGTATCGGAACCTTCTTCGGCACCTGGTCCTTCGCAGCAGATGGCTTCTGCGTTGGAGTTGCTTTCTGTGCTGCCGCTGGATTCCGGGCTACAATTGGCTTCTCAGTCAAGGCTGGCGTCTTCGTGGTAACGGACGTCTTGTTTGTTGTTGTCAGTTTCTGCAGCGGCCTAGAATTTTGGGCGGTAGCTGGCTTTTGATTGTCTAACGGTTTCTGTGTCAAAGCTGGCTTCCGTTTCATTGTCGAGCTTATCGTTACTGCCGACTCGGTCGAGGCTTGGGACTTGGAGCTCACGCTCGGCGCTTGAGAGATGGAAGGCTTTGGGGGAATTGTTGTGTTTGTTCCAGGTGCTTGGCTTTTCAAGTTGGACATTTGCGCTTTCACGGCGCCGTTCTGGACCTTGGTCTGTGCAGACGTCGTGACTGGCTTCACTACAGCTTTTTGATTTGAAGCTACATTCCCTGACTGCTTCGAAGCCACTGGACTCCTGGTCACCGACTTCTGAGCCACAGCTATCTGTCTGGGCTTGGAGACGCCAACGTCAGGATTGTTCAGTAGTCTTCTTTCAAGCGGTGCTGTGGATATAGCGCCCTTTAGAAGGCCCTTCCCTGACAGTGTCTTCAAGATCGACTGAATTGTAGCGATCGGAAGGTGATTCTCAGATGCGGCCTTCAGCAGCAATCCCACCGGAAATGCGCCGATCAGAAGGTTCTTGTCTGCGAGGGCCTTCAAGGCTTCGGCAATGGGCAACTTCTTTTCCGTCAACATTTTGATCACTGGCCCAATCGGAAGCTTCTTGCTGCCAATGATGCTGGGTACCGCAGTCACCAGCTTTCCAGGTGCCGCCACAGCTTTTTGTATAGTCTCAACCTTCTTCTGTAAATTCTCCTTGTTGAAGGACTTGACAAATCGTTTCGGCAATGAGCCATAAAAGGCGTACAAGACCAGGCCGACCAGACCAACCGGCGCAAAGATTTGCATGAATTCATACCAGCGCACGGCTTTTACTTCAGTCTCGATGATGCCGGCTCCTGTATCCGCTGGAAAGCGCCCTGTCCGGACAAAGCCTTCCAGGAGCTTGTCCTTTGCAGTCCAAAGAGCTCTGAGCCAAAGGTCAAATGCGTTTGGGTCATCAATGGGAATGGAGGATATCTTGAAGCGCCGCCAGTACATGCTGACCGATTTTGGAGGACGGCCCTCAAGATATGATGCCTTGAGAGTGAAGATGTCCTGCGCATATTGTCCACGAGGCACACCCTCGTAGCCGATGGTACAATCATAGAGGTAGTCTACTGTCCCTCGAAGTTCTTGGAGGCAAAATCGAAGTCCGGTGCTGCGAGGTAGTAGCTGGTGCTCCATGTCTGGGATTCCATTTTTGGCAGCCCATTTTTGGCTCTTCTTTCTTGTGCAAGGGGCAAGGTTCGTTCCTTCGGGAAAAAGTAGCAACCACATTGGATCGGTCGATTTGTTGAGTTTCTGCAGGTGCTTTGCCATATTCGGCTTATCCCGCTCCCAGTTCCGCTTCATAAATATGAATTGATAGAACTGCATACCCCATCCGATGACTGGGATCCGCCGCAGGGACTCCTTCAAGACTATGAAAAGGCGACCGTGCATGCCATTGGTGTATGCTATCCACCACAGATATAGCCAGTCGGTGTAGATTTGATGGTTCGCAATTAGTACCAGCCTGTCAGGGAAATTGCATAGAAGGTCGCCATCCATAGTCTTAAGTAGTTGCCCTCTCATTGACTTGTCTCCGCTGATTCTCATGACTGTTGGCGCCCAGAATTGAGTCAGAGTGGTGGTGAGTAAAGCAAAAGATTGTTTCGTAAATGCAATCCAGGTATTGTACCAATCCTTGTTGATCAGGTACAACGGAGCTCCGAGAAACTGCGATACATGGACAGCCATGAGTCCAGAAAGGAAGTAGGAGCCCAAAGCAAGGGCACGCGATGCTTGTGAATACTCGCCATGCTGGACAGGAGCGGGATTGAAGGAAGGCGCCTTCACTGAGAGACCTAGATCAGAACCCGCATCCGGCCTTGAATCGAACATGGTGGGTAGACCGCAACGAACTACTAGTAGTCATTTCCAAGATAACAGAATACCGAAACTGATGCCAGATATCGACTCATAAGTAGAAAACGTTCTGGATCTTGCCAGTTGCATATTGTTACTGTATGATCGGAAACGGAATGAAAGGGTGTACAGCCACATGACGATGCAGATCTGCACACCTCAAGTTACCGGTTTCCAACATGAGGATCGGGTGGAGGCTGATCGGTCCAGTCAGGAAGGAGGTTGTGATGTCAGCCACTTGGAAGATTTGAGGCTTGCAGCTCCAACGGCTTCTTGCTGGCCATTGAGAGGCCTTGGCTGGACCGTCTCCTCTTTGACTGGAAACCATTCCAATCAACAGCAGCAGATGATGGAGAAGTTGTCCCTTCCGCCACAAATTGTGGCGAGCCATGTCGTCATTTCTAGGGACCGAGAGGCTGCTCTGCGGGCTTCTCAAGCATAGTTTTGCGATCTTTGCAGTATCCGGCTGGTCCAAGCCCTTCTGGAGGGGTCTTGGACATGGGGTCCCCCGCAAAAGGGTTGACAAATGGTTGAACAGACCACTCCTTTCAGCGACCGGCGCAGTCTTAAAACTTCCAAGAAAACAGGTTTGACGTGGGAGGCGGGGTCGGATATGGCGAAGATAAACCTAGGCCTCTGCATTCATGCCATATCTTGTGGCGCTTTCTGGTCCTTTCCCCGTCCTCCATTTTCCCCATACTCAATCAGCCTCATACCCTAACTTGTCTAACAAAGACTTTCCAAATGCCTAACGTTTCTTTTGACATCTTCTACGACCTAGACTTCATCAACATCACCGCTACCAGATCCGGGGCGGCACCTAAAGCCAAGCCTGCCTGGAAGGTCAGGACTGCACCCAAGCTCCCTCCTAAGGAGCTACCTGCTTCCAAGGCGTCTCCAAGACGAGAGCCTCGTCCGAAGATCAACGCACAGCGAAACGCTCTGGACGAGAAGCAAGCCTCGGCCGCCAAGAAGGCTCCCCCCAAGCTCAGCTCCAGAATCCAAGCGGCTGAATCGTCTGACGGAGACTCTGTCGCCTCCAAAACCCCTAGGAGAGCTCCACCTAAGCTCAAGGACCTCCCAAAGAAAGAATAAGCAAACACCGACATGGCAACGGCCTGGATAATGGGCACCATTCACAACGCTATTGCCCCTACCATCTCCAATGCCGTTCAGACCGTCGGTTCCGTTGCTGGGGATGCTGTCGGCGCCATCGGGAACGGTATCAATGGCATTGGTGAGAGTATCAACAGCTCCATCCGACACTACGGTGATGGGACGATAGACTACGGGAACGCTATCAAAGACTACACAAAAGCACCTGGGCCTAGAGCTAGTACTGCAAGCAATCCGCTCGGTCTGAGCAACAGTGTCACGGGTGGCAAGAACGCCTTCAGCCAGCCCATGTACCGTGCCCCAGCTCCCTCACAACCCAAGGCCTTACCGGCGCCTGCCCCAAAACCACAACCAAAGGCATTGCCGGCACCTGCCCCGAAGTCACAACCAAAGGCATTGCCGGCGCCTGCTCCGAAAAAGTCGGCAACCGGGACTGCTGCCAAATCGGCGGCTGCCTCAACCAAGAAATCCACCCGCTCTGTCAATCACTTACCTAAAAATACTGGATCCGTCAACAAGCGATCTCAAAATACCCAAAGACCCCCAACAGGACCTGCTACTAGAGCTGGATCTGGAATACCCTTGGGTGCCAATAAAGCTACTGGCACCAAGCTAGCTGGGTCTGGCGTTCCAATAGGGGCCAATAAAGCAGCCGCCAGCAAACCAGGTAGCTCCGGGGTACCCCTAGGCGCGAAGAAAGGCCCTGCCACCAAGCATGCTGGTTCCGGTGTCCCACTCGGTGCTTATAAAGGAACTGTCAGCCGGTAACGAGGGGCAAGTAATAGTCCTAACGATGATGTGGATTTGATGCATACATTTGCGACGCGGAGAGATGGGATAAAGCTGTACGAGTAAAACTTGTTGATTACTGTACTATCCTCATATTCTACATGCAGGCGGATCATTCACTATTGGTGAAAGTGTGGTCTTTTTTCCAAGTTCCATAGTGCTTCAAAGAGGTGAATACACTCAAATCCACGATTACGATCGCACTACCTTTCCCCTTCAACCTCCGTGACTCTCCCCTACCACTCCAACGTTAGCCTATTGATCCTCGTAGCACTACTTCGGCCTCACCATGGCCAAATTCAAGCCATTCTCACACAACACAAGCCGTGTCCGATGGAACAAAGCCCATCGCTTCCCAAAATTCTTACCAACGGCTTCCTACAAAGCATTCTTCTACCGCCCATATGCTCCCTTACTTCTTTTCGCCTACTGACAAAATGCGGCACTCCCACATCACTCACTGTGAGGCAATGGACTTGGCCCCCATTCCATCGTTGTGGTTACAACCATAGTGCCCCAAGCTGTAAACCGGTACTCATCCCTAGATCTATTCTTGCTTGGGGACCAGACGTCAACTGCGGCTTCTGGGAACTGAGGCAGAGAAAGCCATGGGCGGAAAAAGAGATGGCCTGAATAGATTCTGGAACAAAACATACAAACAATTCCCTTCGTGGGAATTCCTCACTCTAACAGAGCATGGGACATTTCGGGAAACTATTGATTCAGTTAGTGGTCCATCCACCTAGGAAGTGAAGATGATCTGAACTCAGGAGTCGATTCCAAGCTTTCTTCATTCTGTTGGAAATAGGATAAAAAGGGATTGCATATATCTGCGTGGCCGCGAAGTCTATTACATCGTGCCGACATACTCATGGAGCGGACATCGGCCATCGCCGTATCTGTTATTCTCGAGATGATCTGTTCAGAGGGTAACCACAAGCTGCGTCACAGTCATTCACAAAGCCAAGATCACATCCCGAATCTTACAAGAGGCTCCCCTCCCAAAATACTAATGCCTCCCAGTCATATATACGTGACAATGCCGGTCTCATATTGGTAACATATAATGTGGATTGCTTAGAGACGAATGCTCGCGCCAATTCCGGCGCCCTTGAACCAAACTTTTTCATGCCATGCGCCTATCCTGACGCCCACATCTGCTTCAGCGTCTAGTTTCAGTGTACCTCCTAGTGCATCTCGCACAGCGCTGTAACCTGCACCACCTAAACTCCATTCGACCGGCAGTTTTGGAGTCTGCGACGCTCCAGGTGGAACGGCGAGTTGGTAGGGATAGTCGATAGTGCCGACAGGCTCGGTGTGATTATAGAAGGCTGTTGCGGCAATGGAGGTAATGTATAACGTTGTGTGGGGAAGGGGTGACAGGAGGGTGAAAGTTGCGGTAGAGGAGATGAGATGCATCTGTTTAGAGCAACTGTAAGCGTTGATACCAAAAGAGCAATCAACGACCACACGAGAGACTCTTTGATGAGTCGAGTACAGTTTCAAAGCTGTAAGCGGACCAAAGGAAGTATAATCACGGGAGTGCAAGGAGAGCTGATAGTACCGTTGCATCTTTGATGAAGCGCGGCGCCGACCCGTCTCCGTCTTCATCACCGTCGTTGCCACCATCGCCAGGTATTTGTGGGGCGGAGAGCTTTGGTGCATCAATGACCACCTCGAGTGATGACAATGCTCTGCCGAGGGCTGGTTGTGATGGAATAGTGGATTTGTGCGTTTTGAGAGTCAACGTTGTATTGAGGCCGGATATGTACTGGGATAACAGATTGCGTCCCACTTCACTACCATTCTGCCCGCCTAGGTCGAGCGGACTCCATAGCGCTTCAACCAGTAGGTTCGTGTTGTTGCCTGGTACGACGTGGATATCTTGAGCAGTAGCGTGGCCGACCAAAGTATCATTATGCAGTATATGGATATTGATGTAGGGGACGTGCGCAGAGTATTCTGTAGGGTTGGTCATGTTGACCTTTGCCTGCAGTTTGAGGGAAGATTTGGTCGTGTCGAGGATTTTAAGGTCGCCAATCTGTGGTTTGAAACTAGAAAGGTCTCCTCTACCTATTGGCTTGACCAAGACTTTCCCCGCAGCTGGTATGTCTCGAACAACGAACTCGCCAAGTGCGGTGGCGGTATGGACATCAACAGCAGCCTTGACATCCAGCACTACCCCTTTACCGGCGAAGACGAGCGATTGTATAACTTCTGTGAAAAGATCATCGTTGGTAATTTCCAGCGGTGCATCTTTTACCTCGGACTCGATCAAAAGCTCCGGTCCTCTCCCAGTGTCATTCACATTAGACGATCGTGCCTTTTGCCATTTGTGTAGATCTAGTTTGCCTAACTTCTTGCCATGGTAGAAGACGTCAGCATCGGCTTTAACTCGATCAACGTTCAATTGGAAATTCATTTCCTTGGGTAGTCCCACTAGCGCCTTGACAATGGCGGATATCTTTGGTTGCGATCCGGGAGTGTTTGGTTCGGCGAAAGGGTCGGGTAGGCTGAAATGGACATCAGCAAGGGAGAAGTTGCGAATGAGATTGTCAAACGGATGCCCTGGCAAAGGCAACGGGATGATATTGTCTTTTATGAGGCTCGTTATCCAGCCAGGAGTTGCTGGATCTTGTTCGCTGCCTCCACGAATGAATATTGTTGTATCTTTCCCTTCGAGATAATCGCCGAGGACGCTATCAAGCGGCGAAGAATTGGAGCCTGGACAGGCCTGGGTCAAGGATTTGGGTAATTGCTGAATGATGCCGGTCACTTTGACAGTGACATGTTCCTTAGGTAGAATTCGGGTCATTTCAGTCCTCGCAGTCCCAAGCAGCAGATAGTCGTCATCCGGGAAGCAATTCGGAATAAGGATATCAAATTGCAAAGGAGGTATATCAAACCGAACAGGATATTCGTTCATGATAGAGACCGTGGCCTTCGCAACCATGCCCTCAGTCTTACCCGGTGGTCCATACTCTGTGAAATTGAGTTTCTGAATATCGAATGCAGGAAAGCTGGGAATGTCGTGCCCTATTTAGAAATGTCAGCTCCCTATTATCCTCATGGAAAACGTATCGTAGTAGGGAGCGGTTCACCTTGAAAGAATATTGATTGCGATAGGGTGTGCGTGCCCAGCTTGAAGATTCCGGACTTGAGGGCCACTGATGCAACCCCCTTGACAACCAGTGACCCCAGCCTTCCATCCAGCCAGTCTTTGGCAATTCTTCGGATACCATCTACATCGCCTGGCTCGAGGTCGGCCAGAAAGTCGAAATGAGTATAATGGCCGTCCCGGACGCTGACTTTAACTGGAGGCACTATAGCTGTCCCAAGCAATAGGCTGCTATACTCGGGTAGGTATACTTTGATCATCGACTCTTCACTCTCCACTTCCTTTGCGATCCAGGTCCCCACGCGACCAAGGTCCCTTACCGATTTCTTCTGGACTCGCGATCCGTCAAGGACGAAATTGCCCTGTACTCTTGCTCTAACGCCAGTCGCTGTAAAAGAGTCGATGGAGAGGCTCGTGGGCTCCAAAACTAGAGCCTCTTTCGCATATTCCTCAACGATGGCTGGCGCAGCAAAGCCGAGGCAAAGAATGGCAATCACTAGTGTACTCAAAATGGAGAGTGACACAATTGTTGCCCATCTTCTCTGGCCTTTTCCACTGCCCTCAAAGTTGTCTCGTATTGACTGCAGTGACGCAGCTGCAGGCGACACGGCGCCGTTCGCAAGGCCGTTGTAGGACACCAGCTCGTCATCGTCCTGCCGGGAGAGTAGAGGTGTGGTCTCTTCCGACGCCATGGAGGCTTTCGACCGCTTCGAGTCTCCCGAATGACCCGAGCGCTTTGATGTTGGTCTTGCGCTGGCTTCTTGGTGAGATGACGACATGGCATCAACGAACGGCGGAGGTCGGGAAATCCCGGCTACACGCAAACTTCCAATGTGCTGTTGTTTCTATAATGCGCAACATTTCGGGTTGCACCATGGACGGGGCATAGCTGAGGCTGTGCAGTGAAGGGCGGCGTGAACTGTGTGAGAAGGTACCTGCCAGCGAAGACGAACTGCGCCGCACTTGGCGGTAAGGTTAAGTTGTTTACGGCATAGCGCCTATTCACCGTCTCGGAAGTAGCGAGCCAATTGTTCTCCTTCACAATGTCACAACATGGCGTTCGCAGGCTTCCCAGCTGTCAGTGCAATGCTGAGCGGATCATATTTAGCCCGTGACAAGCACGCTTGTAAAAGTCGCCACAGCGTCCATGGCACCTGCCCCTACGGTTTTCCACTCAGAGAGTCATAATATGCCCGCCCGTTAAGGTTTTCAGGCACCTGTCGATGTTTATTTGCCCGGTCTATAACCGTCCGTGTTCACACGCGCTGGAAGAGCGGTGAGGAAGAGAAGTGGCGGAGAGCTTCTATTCGACGCCAATCAGCTCTTTGCGAACCGTTCTTGCCCTGGAACAACACACTAAGGAGCATATCTAACGACCTTTAAAGCTGTCCAATTGTTGTCCCTAAAAGATGGCACAATTGTCCCTTAGCCAAGCTTAGAGACCCGCCCAACTCATCATACCGCCTATCAGTGGCTGTCAAAAGTGTGTACTAATGCTGGGGAGGCCAAATATCCGCCAATGGTGGTGATAAGTTGACAGCGACTTGCTTGGCTGTTGAGCCTGTCATGGGTCTACTAAAATCGTCTTTCAGTAAAGTCCAATTCTTGGAACCTTTCTATTAGCCATCTCGGGATGCCAACAAAATGGACTGATCTAGAAGCCCATAGGTCACACTTGGCGAAGAGCCGTCATTCAACCCCTATATCCTAATTTTTATTGTGTGCGAAGAGGACGTAGATGTGGACTGAGTTAAACATTGTGATAGAGAAGGCTGGGAGATGGACGTGGCTAAGCATGTTGGGTGGCCAGATAGTCGAAGAAATAGGATTGGTCGAAAAACAGGCAATCCAGTGCAAACTTAGGATGTAGCAGGTGAATCCTGGAGAGGCACACAATGAGATGGCGGTCAGTGAATAGCTAGTCCCAGCAAAATCCTTGTTCTCGTGCCGCGAGCAGCGCCGATTAAGCCTGCCGCATTCCGACATGTGGGCAGCTTTTGGGGGACTGCTATTGCTGGCTGCACGCTATAACTAGAGGGCATTGAAGCCACAATTTGGGTTGTAGCACCTGCAGTAGCGTGACGCCAAATCGAGGCTTTGCTGTCTAACCATCCCAGTCCGATCTGCCCTAGAGTTAGCGGATTCGAAATTCTCCGTAAGTGATCCAGGACCTTGCACTGGCGGTGCCCCCCGAACTTGGGCAATTGATGAGCAAACGGGGTTGTTGACCAGAGGAGGAGGGTGCTGTTCTCGCGGCCAGCACTCAGAGAGTCGTCGAAGATGGAGTCAAGCAGTGTTGTTCCCCGTCCTGAGTTGGTCAATCTTGCCCCATCCTGGATTGGATTGTGGCAATTGATGGCAAGAATTCCATTGGATCGGGAGCTGAAATGTTGAGGTCATTTTCCAAGCCACCAGCTCTTGGGCTTTGGATCTGGCGAGGAACTAGGGATTGCGGTGCGGGGCTTCTGACACGAGGTCACCAGGAATAGCAGCAAGCTCGACGAGGTTCTGGAGGTGAAGAAAAGGCTCGGGCATGTACGTACATTGTGGAATTCGGATACATGCGCTGCGGGAGCTGAACCCTACCCGCAACCTTGAAATACGTGCTTTGGGGCGCCCGTATTTGCCATGCCTGAGTAGACAAACGTGCCCCGTCGCCCGCTTCGGGAGAAGGGTGGGCCGTTCTCCAGGTTTTGGTATTTTTCACGTCACCTGATCAGCTACCTAGGGTCTACAGGCGCTAAGCTGCGTTTTCTTTCAGACTTGTAGGGGGGGGGCAAAAAAGCAACTCTAAGTTGCCGAAGCTGAAAGTTGAAATCACGCGTCTGCGCTTATGATGGCCAGGGAGAGCAAGCTGTGTCGGTGGATGAGCGCTTCTCCCGGAAAGGTTTTGCAGATCTCTAGGGGCACGGTTGGCCTAGAGCTGAAGCTGGCCAGCCCAAGATCGTTAGTTGACCACCCAAAGTTTAACGATCGCCCGACCCTGTCGTAGGCTGCTCTAGCTATTGGCCGGTGACCGAGGAAGGCGATTCCGCCTCGCAAATCACAGGTTGCCCTGAGCGGTGTCCTCGTGGCGAAAAGTGATTTCTCGTCTAACATTTCAGCCCGCATAACGCCCTACGCAAGTGCTTCCCTCAACACAGCAAAAACGTTAGCAGCAGAACGTGCTCGAGCAGCAACGGGACTAGGCGGGGGTGACGTTTGACCCTTGCCCACCTGTGCCAAACCCTCTCTTCTGCCAATCCTCGGCCAGAGAAATGGTCGACACGCAATAGTGGTTCCTGACGAGGCCCGCCCAGGTCTCTGCCGGCGTTCGGGGGGGCCCCCTCCATCCAGCCAACCAGTAATTTTCCCGACCTCACTCATCCATTCCTATTCTGTCCGATGGCTTTTCCAAAATCTCAAGTTCTCCTTGAGAGGAGATAGATTGCCGCGCTAAGTTGGAAACAGCATCCCGGCGACCTCCCGCCAGTCATCATATGTGTTCGCCTCTGGGTCTTTCGCAATCGCTCCCTAGGTTCGTCCGTCTCCACTGCTAACGCAAGAGCGCTTTCTTCCCCATGCGTGGCTGTCAACGTCTTTGATGTCAAATAAGGAGCGTCCAACACCCACCCATCCAACGCCTAGGAATAATAAAGCCGTTGAGCCGTCCAGGGATCGGCCTCCCAATGAGCTCTCAGCCTTGGCTCATTCTCAGCAAGCGACCCGACCATACTTTTTCATTGTCGAACCATCTCCTTTCCCTTACCAGTGTCACAGCGAGCATTAAGAGGCTGTTTGCTTCAGCTCCTCCACTGCATTGAGCAACTGGTCGGAGCGTGTGTGTGGTAGCAGACCCAACGTGCGCAAATCAACTTCAGATGTGTTGTCATTTGATGTAAAAAGGGTGTCCTGACTTAGCCCCCGACCCAAGTACTTCTACCATGCAATTGCCACTGTCATGAGATTGCACTGCAGAATACACACATGCAAAGGCAAGATGTCAGAGTCCGGCAGTGAACAGAACAAAGCAGACAAGAAGAGGTATGTCCTATTTGATTTTATACGACGTGGAATTTTCCCGACTAACGTGCATCGCGCAGAGAGTACAATCGCAATGCTCAAAGAGTGTTCAGTCCGTCAATCTCCTTTACGAGCAGACCAATGGGAGAATTTGCTGACTCAAACAGGACAACGACGCAAAGAACATTTAAGTAAACTCGAGGCCGCTCAGAAGGAGCAGAGTTCTGCCCAGTCTGAGGAGGTCGAAAGGCTCCGTCGCGAGATTCGTGAGCTCTCACAGGAAAATGAAAACCTTCGTAAAGCCTACGGCTCCAACGCCAGTTCCCCTGGCCCCTCTATCAGCCCTCACCAAGAGCTCACCAGATCTCCGAGCTTCCTCCTACCTTTTGCCTCAACTGGCGTCTTCATCGACAGCACAGTCTCTATGTCGCCCTCGGCGTCTGGACCCGGGGGTCTCCACGCCCACGACACGCAAAACCTTGTGGTTGTCGTCCCAAACAATATTCGAGAGATCAGACGGTCGCTACATGTGATGTTTGCTCCAATTCTCGAGATCGCTGTCATTTCCAGTCCACAAAACCACCTTGCCACGCTGGCCGCGCTGGCACCTACATTGCCTCCACAATTAAAACCCACAGTACTTCAGCTGCAGACTCCCCACCACGCCTACATTGATATGATTCCGTCACCAAGTTTGCGCGATCGCCTCATTGCTGTCGGCCCTGCAAACTCGAATACCTTCATGACGCAGGCCTGCACATTGGCTTGCGACATTGAGGATACTGGCCAGATGATCGTTTGGGGAGAAGACTGGCTTAATGAGTTTTCATGGGAGTTCTCAGCTGCCGTTCTTGAGCGATGGGGTGGATGGTTGCTTCCGCAAGAATGGGGTCAGCGAGCTAACTTTTGGCGCCGCCAGCGAGGTGCACCCATTCTCTCAGCTTGGGAGAGTTAAAGGCGGCCGCAGCTTGGGAACTTCAGCTATGAGCCTCCCCTTGTCTACGGCTACATCATCGATTTCAAGAAATAGTTTTACCAGCACATATTTATAGGCATCAGATTTGGTGGGACAGGAAGCAGGGGAATGGGAAAGGAACAGCATTCTGGACGGCACACCTGTCCAGGACAACACTCATGACAAACATGGAGGATCTCTCGAAAGTGCTCATTGAGTGAGCATCGCCCCCCGACTTGCTTTGCCAAAGACGTTGCTGGATACACAGGTTTTACCGCGCTGGACGCCATAATTATCCTTGCATCATGTACAAATTCCTAACATCTTCAGCCCCTCGTCTGTGTACAAGTGTTCGCATCCTTGATTTCTGCAACGGATTCTCTCGCTGGCATTCTGCCGCTTTGCCTTCATCTCATCATTTCAATCTACGACCAAGGTGGCAGTTGCGGGGCCTCGAGACTCGTTGCAGCAATGATTTGACTTGAGAAAAAGCGTCCAAGGCAAGACAACGGGCACGAGCGCATTTCAAGGGGAGCGTTTGCTTTGAATTGAAGGATTGATGGGACTCATTCTTTGACGACTGCAACAAACGTGGTTAGCGTACTCTTCATGTGCTTTAGGGGGTTGATTGGGGAGAGATGACCACTTAAAAGGCCCTAGACCGCCATTACATGCAACTTTGTGTTGTCTGTGCTACACTTGAGATTGTTCTCGCTCATCGTGCTTCGAAGCGACGCGTTTGCGAAATTTGCCGGTTTTCGAGCGAGTTTTACGTACAATTGCGCCTTTGACATCCAAAATCCCTGCTCGCCTCATTTGCTCATCTCATTCTTGACGCATGAGCGCCTGCATCTAATGGATAAAGTCACAACCTTCTGCTTCTGCATTGTGACTGGCTTCTCAACCTCATTTCAAATCGCTTGGCTGCCTACATTGACGACATGGAGTTCTTTGTTAGGCCACGCGATCACATTGAGAAGGAGCAAAGAAAAGATCGCCGGACGTGAAATTGGATTTATCAGTCTACATTGAGCAGTGTTGAGTCAAATTCGACTAGAGGACCCCCTATTATCAGGGTGCATCACAACACGCAAGTCAGGATACAGCGCTTAGGCCCTTGGTGTCTCACCGCCCCACCGATCTTGAGGATATCTGGCAACGATGAAGATCCAACCGTGACCTTTGGATGAAGAGCATAGCATTCATTCTTATGGGTCGTTGACGCTCCAAAAATTGACCTTGTGACTCACGACCACCAATAGAGTCATCGCTCGTGGGTTCATCAAAGTACCAGCTCCAAAGCCTGCACATGCAGCCGCACGATCAACGTGATAAGCGGTTGAACAACTTATTCTCAGTCGATGATCAGCTTAAAAAGGCACACTTCAGCTCTATCTGCGAAGCTTGAAATTGGATCAATCATCAAATGATCTAAAATGAGGCCATCTCTTTACTCTTTGACCGCAGATGCTGTCCGTCCCATGCAAACTTGTCGATGAACAGGGTGCTAAACCAAAGAAGGGCCTCCTGCTGCCTGCACTAAAGCTCCAATCGCCACACCGCAATGATATCAACAGCGTGTCTTCGCAATAGCCTCTTGAGCTTCTTCCAATGTTTGGCGCGAGGAGGCAACCCAGGTGGGTCAGTGCGTTGAGGGCACACAGCAACTCCAAAACCACCTAGCCAAATTCATTCGCTTGCACAGATATGAATAACCCAGTAGATGTTTCCAAGGTACCAGAGCGAGGTTAACGTGTCCAGTCTATATCAGATCGCTCATCACGAAGACAAAAGTCAACAACGGATACTGGGCGAGACTCGAGGAGAAGGCTGGTACATCCAAGTACTGTCAATGATCGATAAGCAACTCAAAATCTAGCACGTAACCGCATTGCGCTTTTGCCACAAGGCCAAGGTTCTCGAACTTGGAAATGGTTCAAGGCAACATTGTGCAAGGTGCGCGCAGGGATCGAAGACAAAGCAAAACGTCGTCCACGTCTGCACAATGCAACTCCACACACGATGCCCTATCGCGTACTCCACCCATCCTTCACCTCCAGTGCCTCATGACAGGCTACTCACGCATGTAGTCACTTGCGCGAACCGAGTAAACGGGGAAGAGAAGTCCGTCGAGTAGAGCAGAGCTCTTCTTGGGAAGAAAAAATTGGGCGAGAGATTGGCTGCCATTGATCTTATGCACGGAAGACCTCACTTGCGTCCGCAACTGTGTTGGTCAAGTGGGATCTGGCTTACGTCCGGGGACACACTGCAGCTACAATGCCTAGAAGAGAAACAAGATGATGAACAACCGGAGAGAGGCATTAGTTGAAGATGGAAGTACAATGTTTGGTACAGGCGAACACGGTCACAGCGGGACTAGCCCATCGCAATAGGGCAAATAGTAGTAAAGTAGGTTCCGATTGCCCAAATAGACTTTACTTCTTCAATACTGTCCAACACTGTACTCAATGAGAAAAGTACCTGACTCGTAACAGTCTCCCGGGCCAAAAACCAAAATGCCTTCTAAACCAAGGACAGGTTCTTCTCTGTCTTTAATTGTCCAACTAGCAGTTCCACTGCCTTACATGCCGGCTTTGTCCTGAGTGATTCTGGTAACGTGCGCGGGAAATTCACCAGCGCATGTCTCAAGGCCGCGACGGCCGCGGCATCAAAGAACAGAATAAATCGTTCGGCTGCATTCTCCACCATCGACTTCAACACTATCAGGTGTGTCAGCTGTACTTCTGTTGGTGGCACATTCACAATATTGGCTAGTGACTCCCAATACTCTTTGGGTGGAAAGGGATTCCTTAGTCTGCTCTTGCTGAAATTGCGGAGCGCGATGGCGGCGAATCCCGCGCCGAGGCCTGTCATGCGCTCGCTGTGGCGTTGTTCGTCGACGAATCTGCCTTCCTGGATGCGCCAGCCGATACGCTTTTTGCCCTGTGGGGTGGACTCGGGCCCGTAGATACCCCAGAGGACGGGGCAGGAGGCGTGGAATTTTGCGAGCAGGATATCGATGAGGGAGGTGCCTTGGAAGGAAAATTCTTCCATGGATAGGATTTGCATGGCGAGGACGCCGGTGGGCTCGGCGGATTTGGTATTCACGGCGCCTTCGCCGGTGAACTGATTGATAACGGCTTTGGAGAACATGGAGACCATGTAGATCATTAGGCTGGGGACTTGCCATTCTTTGGTAAGGGCATCTGTCGAGGGTTTGGCAAGGTAGTCGCGGATGTCGACAGGTGGGCTGGGCAGAGTGAGGGCTTTGGAGAAGGTTTTGCGGACATTTTCGGTGGGTTGTTTATTACTGCCTTTTCCTTCGACGAGCTGACCGACAGAGGTGCGTAGGAGGCGGCGCATGTCGCCGACTTCGGACTTGAATTTTGGATCGCCTTTCTTGACGCTGTTCCAGAAATCGGTACGGAAGGTTTTGAGGCGGGCGTGGATGGCAAGGTAACGGTTGTGGAGAGCTTCGTTGGCTGGTGATGCTGTGAACGGATGGGATGATGTGGAGGGTAGTGGTTGTGATTGCGCCTCTCGTTGCGGCTGTGGCGGTAGTTGTGATTGGCGAGTAACAGCGGCGGCCGCTTCTGCTTGCTTTGCTGCTTCAGCTCTGGCTGCTTCTTCATCGGCAGACCTTTTGGCTGCAGCTGCAGCATGAGCGGCTTCTCGTGCGGCCTTGTCCTCGGCAGCCTTTTTGGCAATATCTGCTTGTCTAGCGGCTTCTTCCTTTCTTGCAGCCTCTTCCTTCGCCGCCCTTTCACGTGCCGCAGCCTCTTCTCGCTCTCTTTTCGCTCTTTCCTCTGCCTCCCTTTCTGCCTGTTCCTTGGCAGCCTTCCTCGCAGCCTCCTCTGCTTCCCTTCTGGCTCTCTCCTCCCTACGCCTCTGTGCCTTCTCCTCTTCCTCACGGATGTGCGCTTGTAGGACTGCTTCGGCTTCTTGCCTAAGAGCTTCACGTCGAGCTTGGACAGCCGCAAGAGCAGCGAAGTCTCGCTCAGCCTGCTCAGCACTGCGACGGTTGAGGTCCTCATAGAACGCGCGTTGTTGGTAGACCGCAACCTTGTTCAGTTCTGCTTCGTGGAGTCGGAGCAGTTCCAGTTCGCGGGCAAGCTGCATGGATGGACTGTCCAGCGGAGACGATGACTGAGTTCTCGCGCGTCTCCGGTTCGGAGTGTAGCGCGTCATCTTTGATGATAAGAGATGTTGGATGGGCTTGCTGGTGATGACGTGAGCTGGTGATGATTGTGCCAATACTTAGCGAACAAATGAGATGCAGGTCCGGAGACTCAAATTAACGTAGAGCGTAGCCAGGTACTGCAGTTTCGGCTCAGAGCGGAGGCGATGAGTTCCAGACACAACTGTTCGTCGAGGGCTTTTCCCGCTTGAGGACCTTCGAAAGGATGGCGACCCTGCAGTCTTGGATGCAGATCCGAAAGGTCTGGTAGCGAGCCCAGTAGAAACCGGAGTCCTTCCCTTCGGCAGCTTTTGAATGAAAATTCTTCAGATAAGCCCCGATGCTCTCCTCTCATCACACTGATGAGATAGAAAAGTCTGAAGAAAGTCGTAGCCTCATCCCTATCCCGTCACTCCAACTCCGGAAGATCCGAGAAGACAGAGCCACAGCAACAATAGTGAAACTGAGAATGAATGCTCTTGCAAGCGCGCTTTACATGAAAGGAAAGGCCCTTCTTTTAATCTCTTGAAACTATCTGGGATGCAAAGTTGATGCGTAGATTGATAGCTCTTCGTGATAGGTTCTTCGTGGTTGGAAGTCCTGAGGTTGGCTGCAGGATAGCTGAGGCTTCACAGAAGATTCGCTTTCTCTAGGAAACTCTATGGTTTTAGAATTCAGGCCTTTAGTGTTGACTTTTTCCAAAGGGTCGTCGCCCCAGTGGATAGAAAACCAGATTGGTCTTAGTGGCGCCCCAGGCTGATGAGGATACGGGGACGGTTTCCTACGGCACACTAACTAGAACTCCCGCTTCCGCCTGGTGAGAGAGCATCTGGGACCTCTACGGATCGCATCTACAATTCAGTTCTCCTCATCAGCGTTCCTTGCATCACCCCTGTGTCGCTCTCTTTCCTGACCGTCTTCGTTCCTGCTTCGTCGTCTATCACTCACCCCATCCCGAGGGTCTCCTTGAATCGAAGCCATTTGCGGTTGCTGCTTCCTCAAGCCAATACGTACTCTGCCCAGGCCGACGTCACACTCTACGTGGCCTGCAGCGTCCTCGGTCCTTCCAGACACATACCTTTCGTCCTCTCCTTCCCCTTCAAACCTTCGACGAGACACCACAGTTGCCAGACCTGCAGCCCCGTCTGCTGCAATTTGATCTCCCGTTCAGCCCCCGCAGACACAACCGTGCAACAACCTACAAACAGCAATTACGAGTTCATCGTCTCATAGCCTGTCGTCAACTTAAAAGGTACGGAAGTCCTACCATGATCTTGAAGTCAGCTTGGTATATGATTGGTGGCTTTGGCATTGTATACGGCCCCGTTGTCCTACGGCTTCGCTCGACGACTCAACAGCCTAGTAGCTCCGACTCCCTTTTTGCTCCTAATGTTTTACGACCAACAATTGCCCATCAAGTGAAAAGTACTGACGGTATGTTCCTAGGTCTACATTTCCTGCCTTCGCCTGCGAACCTCCGGATTGCTTGTGAAGCGTCTGCCGCTCACTGCACAGCATAAATTACCCTCCTTCCCATTGGACGGCTTGCTTATAAAGCCGCCTGCAATTCGTCTGAGTGTTCACAAACCTCATCTTTGCAATGGATCAGTCAGGTCAATCCGGGGTGCCAGGCCCTGCAGGCCGCAGACTGCATATCGCTCACCGCAGGAGCCCTTCAGAACTCACACCGTTGATGATGGAACAACTTGCTCTTCAGCAACAAATTGAGATGTTACAGCAACAGCAGCAGCAAATTGCTGCTACACATCAGCAATATGTTAATATGGGGATGATTCCTCAACAAGCTCTGGGAGGCATGGCGGCCTATTCACCTATTCAGGGGCAAGTGTCCATGCCAGGCATGTCTCCGAGCAACAATGCCTTCCAGTTCCCGCAAATACAACAGCAAATGGGAGTTCCCATGAACGCTCCGACTCAGCCAGCGTCTCACCGTAGGAACCAGTCAGCTCTGCCTGGTATGGCCATGGGACCTCCACCGGCTCCTTCATCGGGTGCGTCTGGGTCAACATTCAGCGAATATAATCAACAAGCTGCGAATCAGAATCGCGAGAACAGTGCATCTCGTGGAAGGGGTGCACCTGCCGGTAGTGGACACACACGTCGGCACTCTTTAGCTCTGCCAGAGGCTAAGAAGGCGGCAGAGCTCGCGGAGAAAAAGCGGGCGACAACAGGTTTCCAATTTCCAATACCTGGCGCAGGAGGCGTCACTCAAACTCCAGTCGAAGCCACACCCACTGATGATAAGTTGAACTCGGCTTCTGCACAGCAGCCGGCTCAGGGTCTCGGGCTTGGACGTGCTGGGAATGCAAGAGGTGGTGCACATGGGCGAAGCCAAAGTATGGCTGTTGGAAATGGCCGTGGTGCTGCTCCTGCCGGTCGCGGTGCACCAGGCTTCCAATTCCCACCGCCTATGGCTACCGCCGATGCAGGTGCCAATTCTCAGCAAAATCAAAGTGGATTAGAACGCCGTGGAAGTCAAGGCCACGGAAGAACGGCTTCAAGGAATTTTGAAGGCAACTGGCGCCAGCAGAACGCCCCTCAGGGTCAAGAACAGCAACAATCGCCCATGGGCAGCTTTGCTCAGCCACAGGCCGTCAATGCGAATGCGTTCCAACCAGGCCACAGAGCTAGAGGCTCGATGAATCAGTCGATGGGCTCCATTAGCGGCTTTCAGTATCCAGGCCAACCTCAACTTGTTCAACTACCACAAGGCCAAGTGATGATGACGGCACCTCAGATGTACGGAGCTCAGCAGCTCAATGCTCTTCAGATGGCGCAACTGCAGCAAATGCAAGGTGCCCAGCTCAATGGCCAAGTGATGGGATTGCAAGCCAGCCAACACGCCTCGCCTCAAATGGGAATGCAAAACCAGCAGCAGCAACGTAAGACGTTGTTTACGCCGTACCTGCCTCAAGCCTCGTTGCCGGCGCTACTAGCTGATGGTCAGCTAGTCGCAGGCATCTTGCGCGTCAATAAGAAGAACAGATCAGATGCATATGTCACTACGACAGATCTCGACGCGGACATCTTCATCTGCGGCAGCAAAGACAGAAACCGGGCTCTGGAGGGCGATCTTGTTGCCGTTGAGCTTCTTGACGTTGACGAGGTCTGGGGTCAGAAGCGGGAGAAAGAGGAGAAGAAGAAACGAAAAGATATCACAGATACTCGAACGTCTGGCAGCGTCAATGACAAATCAAGCAGAGGCGAATCAAATTCGACTAGTGAAACTCAGTCCATCGCGCCAGATGGCAGCATCAGGCGTCGCGGTAGTCTTCGACAGCGCCCAACCCAGAAGAAGAACGATGATGTCGAAGTTGAAGGGCAAAGCCTGCTCTTGATGGAAGAAGAAGAGATCAGTGACGAGGCAAAGCCGCTATACGCGGGTCACGTCGTTGCTGTCATCGAACGTGTGGCCGGACAGATGTTTTCTGGCACCTTAGGACTCCTCCGCCCGAGCAGTCAAGCTACGAAGGAGAAGCAAGAGGCTGAGAGAGGCGCAAGGGATGGAGGTCATGGCCGCCAACAAGACCGGCAACAAGACAAACCCAAGATTGTCTGGTTCAAGCCGACAGACAAACGTGTTCCTCTTATTGCGATCCCAACAGAGCAAGCGCCTCGGGACTTCGTCGACAAACATCAAGATTACGCCAACAGGATCTTTGTCGCATGCATCAAGCGGTGGCCGATCACTTCACTTCATCCTTTCGGTACCCTTGTGGAGCAATTAGGTGAGATGGGTGATCTCCGGGTTGAGACTGACGCGTTGTTGCGAGACAACAACTTCGCCTCCGAAGAGTTCTCCGAGGCTGTCCTCAAAAACGTCGGGTTTGAGGAGTGGTCTCTTTCGAGCGAAGGAGACGACTTCCTTGCGTCTCGCCGCGATCTCCGAGGCGAGAAGACATTCACCATCGATCCAAATGGTACTAAAGAGTTCGACGATGCAATTCATGTCAAGCGCCTCGAGAATGGCAAGGCTGAGCTGGGCATTCACGTCACTGACGTAGCTCACTTCATCAAAGCAAACTCGCTCGTCGACCGTGAAGCGAAGAAGCGTGGCACGGGTGTATACTTGATGAACCGCGTTGTCAACATGTTACCGCCACGACTTTCATCTGAGCTCTGTTCCCTTCTCCCTGGTGAAGGTCGTTTGACAGTCAGTGTCATCTTCCAGATTGACCTGGCAAGCGGCAAAGTCGAGGGAGAGCCTTGGGTTGGCAAGTCTGTCATTGAGAGTAATGGTAAACTGACGTACGACGATGTTGACGCTGTGATCAACGGAGACCATGACATCAAACTGCCTGCGACAACTGTTGAAGATGTCAAGACTTTGCACATAATCGCAAACAAATTCCGCGAAACTCGATTCGGCAACCGGACTTCGGACATTCCTCCGCTGCGTTTACTATACCAGTTGGATGACGAAAATGTGCCGGTTGAGCAGAATATCTTCAATTCTTCAGCTGGACACGAAATCATCGAAGAGCTTAGCCACAAGGCCAATACCTTTGTGGCCCATAAGATCCTCGCTGCTTTGCCTGACAAAGCTTTCCTTCGGCGCCAAGCTCCTCCAAATCCTAGACGACTTGTAACATTCGCAGAGAGAATGACCATGGCTGGATTCGAGATCGATGCGAACAGCAGCGGTACCCTTCAAAGCAGTCTTTTCAAAGTCGCCGATCCAGAGCTGCGAAAGGGTATGGAAACGCTACTGGTCAAGGCAATGCAACGTGCCAAATATTACGTTGCAGGCATGGTTTCGGAACAAGACCGACAGCACTATGCGCTTAACTTGCCATTGTACACTCATTTCACAAATCCTACGCGACGTTACGCCGACATCATCGTTCACCGACAACTCGAAGCTGCCTTGTCGGATGGCGCGGTTGAGTTTACGGAAGATATTGAGAGCCTCACAAAGACCGCCGAACAATGCAACAACAAGAAAGACTCTGCACAGAGTGCCCAGGAGCAGAGCGTTCATATAGAATCCTGCAGGATTATGGATAAAAAGCGAGAAGACTTGGGTGGGGACTTGATCAGTGAAGGCATCGTCATTTGCGTTTACGAGTCGGCTTTCGACGTGCTAATACCAGAATATGGTTTCGAGAAGAGAGTCCATTGCGATCAACTGCCGTTGAAGAAAGCTGAGTTCCGGAAAGACGAAAGGGTGCTCGAGCTGTACTGGGAGAAGGGCGTTCCATCGTCTGCCTACATTCCAGAGGATGAGAGGCCAAAGGGATCCACAAGCATAAGCACGCGGACGTCCAACACAGCTTCTGCGGCACGCGATGCAGAGGCCGCGAGACAGCGAGCCAAGGATAGGTTCGAAGCACAACGGAAGCAGACTGAGATACGATCTATGTCAACCGACGACGTGGACGCTTTGTTTGATGATGACGATGATGCTTCAGAGATCACAGAAATGGCTGCCGGGGTGTCTCTGAACTCTCCTGTCGACCGATCTACCCAAAGCATGCCTCCCTCACCTACTCGCAATGGTGTCTCTAGCCAAGCGCCGCACCGGACACAATCAGATTCCCGAATCTCAACCTCCACTGGTGAAACCCCTGAGAGTAAATTGACTGACAAAGAGAAGTATCTTAATTACTTCAAGCTCAGAGAGGTTGGTGGAGAGTATATCCAGGACGTGACGGAGATGACAAGAGTGCCTGTCATCTTAAAGACCGATCTGACCAAGAGCCCTCCGTAAGTTCTTTGCCAGCACAAAGCACTTTCTTTGACACCATGCTGATGAGTTACAGATGTTTGACCATTCGGTCAATGAACCCGTACGCCCTCTGATATCGCCAGAAGGTCAATCAACGAAGCAATTGCTACATCTATTTTGTCATCCACTTTCCCACAAACTAGCCAGATATGCCAGCATCCCATATCCTATTCGTACAAATTCTCTATGTCTCTGGACCTGATGTTGCCGCGGTAATACAAGATTGCTCGACCTCCGCGAGCCCCAGACCATTACCAGTGTTAGAGACTGCATTTGGAAGTTGCACATCTTAGTGTCGTGCGGAGCTGGTGGTGGGCGAAGTAGTATAGTCGTGTACCTTTGAAGTAGTTACAAAAGCGAAAGATTCTATTGTTGGAACTGTTTCTTTCGTTGTTCAACAAAGTGACCTCCATCAGAATCTCAGTAAGTGAAGCCAGGTAGGGCTGGCAAAGTCCACGGGGAAGTAGCCAATGAGCGAGGCTTTGGGCTAGTAAAGACCAAGCGGGTTTGGCTTGTGGCCGTTCGTAGGGCGAGCATCGCCATTTGGTTCTTCACCCCTCTTCTACATTGGCACACCTATGTCAAACGGCAAATTCAATTCTCAATTCCTTTTAGCAAGTATGCTTAATGCGTGAACGACCCAAGCATTGGCAATGGCACATGCATCGTCAGCGAAATTGAGGATCGACCCTCCACTCCTCAATTCGGCATCGCCGTGGGCGACTACATACGAAGACTTGAAAGCACTTTACAGTTGTCCATTTACCGGCGCTATGACAGTGCGGACATGTCTGCTGAAGGGGTTTCAGCACGACCATAGTGTGCACCAGTACGCATTTTTTGACAGCGGCAGCGCTGCTAACGCCAAGGGAGATGAGAGTATCGCGGCAGGACGAACAAGTCTGAATACGTTAGGCTACAGTTCGGTTCCATTGGATGAGTACCTGGAGATTGTGAGGAGAGTGGTCGTCAATGGTAGTGATGGTGCTGATGGATTGGAGAATGGGGAGTCTCGAGGACAACAAGGAAAGAAGAAGCCAGTCATTATCAGCGTGACGGGAACGCCGGAGGAGGTCGAGAAGGCGTATCTGTTGATCCAGGGCACGAGTCGGGATCATGGATTGGAGCTATTTATGGAGATTAACCTTTCGTGTCCGAATATCAAGGGCAAGCCACCTCCAGCGTATGACGGGGCAGCGCTAGCAGAGTATTTGGTCTTGATTCAGACGCAGAAGAAGATGTTGGGTCAGACGCCAGCGCAGTCGCCAGAGGTGGGAAGGACGGTGATGTTTCCGCCGCCCCCTGTGGGGATCAAGTTGCCGCCGTATACGTACATAGACCAGTTTGAGGAGGTGGTTGGTGCGATTGCCAGTGCAACGGTGGACGGGAAGAGCGTGGTGGATTTCGTGACGGCGACGAATACGCTGGGGTCAAGTCTGGTGCTCAATGAGGAGTTTCAGCCGACGCTGGCGAGCGAAGCCGGGACGGGGATTGGTGGGTTGGCAGGCGCGGCGTTGCATCCGTTGGCATTAGGGAATGTGGCAACGTTGAGGAAGGTGCTGGATCAGAGGGACGAGACAAAGGAGGTGTTTATCATTGGCGTGGGCGGGGTTTCTGACCACGGTGGCTTTGAGAGGATGAGAAAGGTGGGTGCAGGCGCGGTGGCGGTAGCTTCAGCTTTAGGAAGGGAGGGCGTGGATGTTTTCGAGAAGATTTTGACCGGGAAAGGGGACGGTAAGATGGGTTCGAAAGAGGACCCAGGTATAGTGCATGGGCAGTTCCTACGTGGCATGACAGATCGAAGAATAGAGACAAACAAGTGAAGAGCGAGCAAGGGCTGTGGCTTCATGTGTCGTACCTGATGCGTAATGCAGAACGGTCTAAGGAGCATCGCTATCTAGCTCAATCGAACAAGCAATGTATCAGAATCGAAGTCGGTATCTGTGATCGCTTTTCCCAAAATCGTCATGCTTGTCATCTCGTCCGCACATTTTCGCCTACAGCTTCTGCATAGCAGCAACGTCGGTTGATTGAACGTGGTCCTCGTCCTCTTCAATCTTCTGTTGGAGCTCGTCAAGGGACACTTTCTCGTCCTCGATAACCAAGTTGATCTGAAGCTTCTTGATGCCAAATCCGACAGGAACCAGTTTCGACGCACCCCAGACAAGACCGTCCATTTTGATAGCCTTGACGTTGGCTGTGAGTTCGTCCATCTTGGTCTCATCATCTGTGGCCAGTTAGTTATGCCTTGAAACTCGTTAGGCGTGGCGAGTACGCACCCCAAGGTTTGACATCAAGAGTGACGATGGATTTAGCAGCTGGCTTAGCCTTGCCTTCCTTCTTTTTCTTGTAGTCTGCTAGTCTCTTCTCACGCTCCGCAACGACTTCAGGATCCTCTTCCTCTTCGTCGCTGCCGAACAGATCCATGTCATCTTCCTCTTCGGCTGGTGCATTCTTTGGATTTACTGCAACTGCCACGCTCTCTGGTCCATATGTTGTGTATGCTTTCGATGGGTCACCTGGTAAGGTAGAGAACTCAGACTCGTATGACTTGATGTGGTTGTACCACCGGTAGACATAGGGGTATTTTTCGACTGGAGGCTCGCTTTTGAACGCTTTGTAGCTGACAACATCTGCTTGGGAAGGGCCGTAGCTGTAGCATGTCAGTCTCAAACCATGAAACACACGACCGACCCAAGTTTTGTGTTTGCCTCATCAGAAGTGCAATTAATTGCGATTGGGGAGGTAGTCATTCGACGGGGTCTTAATCCGCCTCATCAACACGGACCAAATTGTTCTCATCAGAGTGGGCATATAGGAGCTGAGGTGCGAGAAGGTATATAACGTACCCCACGATGTAGCTGCGAGTCTTGAGCCAATTATTGGCAACTGTTCTCGTAGTTCAGTAAATATTCGCGATCTTCGGGCCAGAACTGAAACCCACGTGTCAGGCCGCCATCGGAGACGAAATCTGTGAAGCCCATGTTGACTGAGATTCCAAGGTATCAGTGATAGTCGGGGGAGAATTTTGTGTGAGCAGAAAATAGTCTTGACTTGACCTTGTTCTAGCTTTGTGAGTTAGACTGCGCTGGAGCTCTTCACGGAAAATTAACGGCCAAAATTGTGCTTGCCCGCCGATCCATTTTCAGGGCTTGGCATCTGCACGCCAAGAGTGAGGTCACTGGTGGACGCTGGTAGACCATTCGAGAAGGTAGACATCATGCCCATGCTTGCCGCTGCCCTCATCTAGAGGAAAGCCTGTCAAAAATAGAGATGCAACCTCTAGACTATCGATAACCTCAGGGGAATCGAGGAGAAGATTTTGCGAATAGCAACGACAATGCGCGCATTTCGAGTAACAGACGTGGCACTGAGACCCAGCCATGGCCTGCCACGGCCACTATCGACTCCTGGGCGGTGGATTCCTCGGCCCTATCTATCAGGAGTGGCCTCAAGGAGGGCACCACCCTCATTCTCTCCCCAGCTGTACCTGTCGCAATTCTCTTCCGCTAGAAGCTATGCTACAGGCCGTCCGCATCCGCCAGGTGGCACCCATCGAATGAATCTGGGTGGAGAGCCGGAAAAGTCTGCTCTTGAGCAGTACGGCGTGGACCTGACGCAGCGTGCAAGAGATGGAAAACTTGACCCTGTCATCGGACGAGACGCAGAAATACACCGCACTTGCCAAATCCTGTCGCGCAGGACCAAGAACAATCCTGTTCTGATTGGAGCCGCAGGTACAGGGAAGACAGCCATAATGGAGGGTTTGGCCCGAAGAATTGTGCAAGGCGACGTGCCGGAGAGTATCAAGAACAAAAAGGTCATTTCGCTCGACCTGGGCCAGCTTATTGCAGGTGCTAAATTTAGGGGAGACTTCGAGGAGCGGTTGAAGGCTGTCCTGAAGGAGGTGACCGATGCCCACGGTGGTGTTATACTCTTTATAGATGAGCTTCACATATTGCTGGGTCTTGGAAAGGCAGAGGGCTCGATAGACGCAAGCAATCTGATCAAGCCGGCACTATCAAGAGGCGAACTCCAGTGTTGTGGTGCGACTACTCTGAACGAGTACCGGCAGATCGAGAAAGATGTTGCACTGGCTAGGCGATTTCAACCCATCCTGGTCGGCGAGCCATCCGTGCAGGATACGATTTCTATCCTCCGTGGCATTAAGGACAGGTACGAGGTTCACCATGGCGTGAGGATTACTGACAATGCTCTGGTTGCTGCGGCTACGTATTCGAATCGATACATCACTGATCGATTCCTACCGGACAAAGCTATCGATCTAGTCGATGAAGCTGCCTCCGCACTCCGGCTCCAGCAAGAATCAAAGCCCGACGCAATTCAAAAGCTTGACCGTGAGATCATGACAATACAGATCGAGCTCGAGTCCCTGCGCAAAGAGACAGATATCACGTCGAAGGAGCGACGCGCCAAACTTGAAGAGAACCTTCGAGAGAAGCAGAAAGAGGTCGCCCGCCTAACCGAGATTTGGGACAAAGAGCGCGCGGAAATTGAGGCTATAAAGCGTACTAAGGAGGAACTCGAGAAGGCGCGCCAGGAACTTGAGCAAGCTCGGCGTGAAGGCAACTTTGGGAAAGCAGGAGAACTTCAATATGCTACCATCCCAAAGCTTGAATCTCAATTACCGAAGGAAGGCGCCGAGGTATCGACCACGAATACGAATGGCGAGACGCTCATTCACGACTCAGTGACAAGCGATGATATCGCAGGTGTTGTAAGCCGGACAACCGGTATCCCTGTCACGAAACTCATGGCCGGCGAGATCGAAAAGCTAATCCACATGGAAGACGTCTTAAGACAATCGGTTCGCGGCCAAGATGAAGCTCTAACTGCAGTGGCCAATGCTGTTCGAATGCAACGAGCGGGGCTTAATGGCGAAAATCGTCCCATTGGATCATTCATGTTCTTGGGCCCGACAGGTGTCGGGAAAACAGAATTGAGCAAAGCCATAGCCAACTTTCTCTTTAGCACCGAGAGCGCCGTTGTTCGCTTCGATATGTCAGAGTTCAGTGAGAAGCATACCGTCAGCCGGCTCATCGGCGCCACTGCTGGCTATGTCGGCTACGAGGACGCTGGCCAGCTGACGGAAGCGGTACGGCGGAAACCTTACGCCGTGCTCCTGTTTGATGAATTCGAGAAGGCGCACAGGGATATCAGTTCTCTATTGCTCCAGGTACTCGACGAGGGCTTCCTAACTGACAGCCAAGGACACAAGGTCGACTTCCGAAACACTTTGATCGTCCTCACCAGCAACCTCGGCGCAGACATATTGGTCGCAACGGCCTCCGATAGCGGGGTTGTCTCTCCTGAAGCTAAGAGCGCGGTCATGGACATTGTACGGAGTTCCTACGCGCCGGAGTTCCTCAACCGCATAGACGAGTTCATCATCTTCAACAAGCTTTCGAAATCAGCGCTGCGGGATATTGTTGATATCCGGCTGAAAGAGCTCCAGGCCCGCCTTGACGACCGCCGGATGACGATCCAAGTCGAGGGAGACGTCAAGAATTGGCTGTGTGAAAAGGGTTACGACCCACGATACGGGGCAAGACCACTAAATCGACTGATACAACGGGAAATTGGAAGGAAATTGGCTGATAAAATCATACGTGGCGAGTTGCGAACTGGTGGAACAGCAAAGGTGGTCATTGCTGGTGATGGTCTTGACGTTATCATCGAATGAAAAGATTGCATATGGAAGGCATTGTACCTTTACGGTCACAGTAATGGGCGCTTTAATGTATTTCCGGAAGGCCTGGAGCAAATTGTACAAAGGGGAAGATACCACTCACTTAAAAGCTTAGATACCCACTCTAGTGTAACGATATTAGAAACGAACGATGATCTGCAAAGTATATTCTCTCATTGAATTCCAATTCTCGCAAGCGAGCGAATTCCACCGTGTCTCAACCACTGAATAGAGAGGGGGTATCTGATGCCATTGTTGTCACCTCATGCAATCCATACCAGTCCATGCAATCCAGGTGGGTGAGTGGTGAGGCGAGGAGGTGAGGATGAATGTGAAAAGGTGGCAGAAAACGGCGGCCCTGGGGGGCTGTTTTCGGCACCCTTTCAATGAAGGTTCTGAGCTTCTTTCGAAGGGTTCAATACCAAGCTGTCCGTTTCGTGTCCCACTTAAACCAGGGGCCTGCGTTCAGCTGAAAAAGCGATTTGCATCGTCATTGGGTTCCGAGCTGAGCTGACTGCATATTGCACATGCTCGTTTCTATGAAAATAAGACAAGGGCATAGATTTAAAAGATCCCTGTTGGAGGGTGTCGATTGAGATGAGCTAATTCAGCTAACGACAAGCGTTTATGCGTCTGGTCAGCAGGGCGAAAGGGCAAAAGAACCGTTGAAAGAGCTTTCTCGTTCAACAACTTTGTCACTTAGTAACGTCAAGTGAGGAAGTAAGAGTAACGTATGCGGTGTGCGGAGGCCCACCTTAGTTGTCCGCAGTGATTCTAGCTGGAGGACTTCGAGTTTTCGTATTTCCACGGGTCTTGGCGTTGCCCAGGCCAATTGCCGCACCCTTCGGGATCATAGTGAATGGCTAACTAGTACCCGTCCGCTGCGAATTAGCATTTGTAGAAGCTTACCAATATTTGAATCGCTGGGCAGAATGAGGGAGCTATCCCAGCGCAACTGTACCCTCCTCTCCCAATTCTGTCAAGCGTCCAGACGACAAGCAGACAGGAATAGACTTCTCGCGGTTCTTGTGCAGCCTCCGCAGCGCACTCTACCGAGAAGGTTTGCTTCTACCTCCATTGGCCTCAGACAATTGTATCGAGAGCCTCAAAACCGTCCAAGGCCAATCTCCCCACAATGTCCGGGCCGACAGAAGTCGACGATCGCGGCGCCGGTCTCAAAGTCCACAGATCCTGCGTCTACCCTACAGTCTCTGCATGAAAAAGGAAGGAAGATCGAAACCTCAACCACCATACCTGACAAGCTGGACGTCCTCGAGCTTTTGGAAGAGTGTCTACAATTCGCACAGGTCATTGTCTTCGGCAGGACTGAAGATAATGCAGCTACCGAGACGGAAACCGAAGATACACCTACATCCTCGTTACTAGATCTGGACGAGTCAGCAGCAGAGGGGACGGTGGAAGTCTCCTCCTCCACCAAACTCAGCAAAGCTTTCCGAGAAAATGCATCCGCGTCCCTCTCCCAAGTGGCTTTCAATCTCCTCCGCGATCCTAAGATCTTCATAACCCCAGAAATGCTCCAACTCTACGTCCGAATCCAAGCACTGCTTGGGAAACCAGCGTATCTGCCCGAGATATTCCACCTATACGCAACAAAACCCATCCCACGCCCCGGCTCGAATCCAGTAACCTACCACGCCGCCTCACCTCGAAGTCCCAAAAACGCGATCCCAATTGAGCTCTCAGACGCTGCACTCGACGCGGCAATAGCCAAGAAAGATCTCCCACTTGCGCTCTCTGTCATCGAGACCACCGTCAGTGCGCCGGCCTTCCGAGTCAACAAATTCCTCCGTAAAGCCTCTGCACCGGCGCTCGCGCTGGGCGTCACGCCCCTGTGCGCCTACGCCGCTGCGACGGCGCTTGCCAATTGGCAGAACACCTATGATGTGAATATTGCAACATACATGGCGATGGCGGGCATGATGGCATACGTGGGCACATTGGCGACGGTTGGGTTTGTGGCGGTCACCACGAGTAACGATCAGATGGAACGGGTGGTGTGGCAGCCTGGGTTGAGGTTGAGGGATAGGTGGCTGAGGGAGGAGGAGAGACTATATTTTGATCGAGTCGCGCAAGCGTGGGGGTTTAAGGAGAAGTGGAGGAGGGGTGAGGAGCAGGGGGAGGATTGGGAGGCGCTGAGGGAATTTTGTGGGAGAAGGCAGATGGTGCTGGACAAGACGGATCTGATGGAAGGTATGGAATAAATGATATAGAAGAACGGAAAACCGCGAGTCAGGAGCAGCTGCACTGAAGCGTTATGGCATTTTACTGTCATGAGGCTAGATCAGTAAAGATCTAGCTAGTCTTATCATGGTTGCTCGGCTGTTCGAGTCCTGATACAGAGCTCTGCAATAAACACTGTCGTAATGTCAAGATGACATTCACTACCAGAAGAAAAAGACCTAGTACAGTCTCTTGGGAGGAGACATCGAAGCCTTGATCGTCAAGCTGCCCACATTCTGCCACCCCTTCTTCAACAAGCTGACCAGGTAGTTGATGGCCAACATGATGTTCGAGATCAGCTCATCCTCCGTCATGTCTACATTGCCAACTGCGACACCAAGACACAGCACCTTCTTCAGCTGGAACTTGATGGTCGACTTGACTTCGGTGACTTTGGCGTTGAGGTCTTCGGCGTGGGAGATGGGCGTGGGGAACTTGCCGGCTTTGGAGAGGCCGGGCCCGAGGATACGGGGGATCTGTTTGATGAGGGTCTCGGAGGAGAGGAAGGCGTCGTACTTGCGCGCGAGCTTCTTGATCAGCTTTTTGTTCTTGTTGAGTTTCTTGAGGTCTTCGGCAGACATGGCGTCGATGCCGTGGTGCTTGGCGCGGTCAATGTCATGCTGGTCACCGAGGACGCTGTTTGATGGGATTGCACGTTAGACGGATGGTCATTTAAAGCAGGGCGGCACTGTCTGTGATAGGGTTGGGGGTCGTACCAGATAGCCATGTTCGGCCGCGGCACCTTTGGCAGCTTGACGGTGCCAGAGAAACGCTTGTCACGCTGAGGATCATAATTCTTGAGGCCGATCTGGAGTTCGACGGTCTCGAGGAAGTTTCGCTTTTTCGTCTCGTTGGAGTATTCCAGAAGTTGTTGGACGTTCGTGCGCACTCCGGCGACAGTGATTTTCGACATGATGGACTGTCTTCCAGAAAAACTGATGAGGTTTCTTTGGTGAGGATTCCGCGCTTGAACGTTGAAAGGATTTCGAGTTGGAGACAACTTCCTGAAAATGAAAAATGGATTGTGGGCGGGATCTGCTAGTCCGAAATATGTCGAAATCTTGGCGGCATCTCATACACTGGAAGCAAACCTCCTCACCTTTAAGTTCCAGGGTATCTTGATTCGACGCCAGCTCAGCAACGCATAGCTTGCCAGCAATTCCTGGTCACGTAGCATGGTAGTACCAAGCTACTAAACTACAATGTCCGCAGCATTTGGAAGCCCTCCGTATTAGTGCCCACGTACAGTCGCGAGACATCGTCGGGATCATAGGCCATCGTTGTCGTCAGAATGGCCCGCAAACGCAGATCGCATAGGCTTATCGGGTTACGTTCTTCTTACTGCGCTTCCCCGCTCGTTGAGTGGCCTGAGAGAGAATACTCTGAAGGAGAAGCTCGCTAAGTTCACGGTGTTCATGGCCCAAAATATCTCACGTCATTGTACCAGATCTCGTCGCAGGGTGATCTCTATCAAATGGCGTCCATCGATCGTATCGAGTTGATCCTCCGCGACCTCCTCAAACCCCATCCTCTTGAAAAGTCTTAGCACAACTAAATTTGTGTGACTAGCGCCAACAGTGCAGATTGCTTTAGGAGTGGGCATCTTTACACAATCATTGGCAACCACTTCCATTGCAGTCCGAACCAAAGCACCACCAATCCCGTGCCCTCTGTGTTCCGGAGCAACATAAAATCCTGCCATGTGGTATGCTGAGACAGCAATCTCCGTGTTTTGATCTGTGTTGTCTTCCACAAGTCGACCACGAAGGGGAGTCTTTCCAGATGGGCCATCATTACTAGCAACGGAATTTGGTCCGAGAAGTACCAACATTCCAACCCACTCGCTCTCCAGGACGGTTTGAGGCTCATCAGCTACTGAAGGCGCGCTGGAGTAGTTACTCAATTCGACTGCTAGAAGGTGTCGTGCTCCAGGTCTCAGCATCCGGTTCGTCCAGAAATCGACAGGCCGTCCGCTCTCGTTCGCGAATGTGGAAGAGAATGACTCTGGATTGGACTTCAAAGACTGTAGACGAAGTTCTCTGTACTTATTAACGGATCTCTGTAGGAGTGCATCATCTTTGTAATGTGTTGGCATGGTCACAATGGTGAAATGAGATCTTAACGCCATCATTATTCGCAGGTGCCTGAGGGTCATATATCGAAGTCCATTGCAATAGGCCTCGTGTTTGATTGACACTCAGTGCACATGTATGATCTTGCATTGTGAGTCAAACTTTCTTAACTATTTTTTGGTTGTACTTGTGAATTACGCTGTGGGGTTTAGCGGCCCCGTGACCACCTCACCGCCTGCCCGTGTCCGGTACGGTTGTCGGAGCCGACCTCACCTACCAGTCCGGTCCTTCGCAAGGTATAAGCATCTCAGACAGCTTCGCCTGGCTCGACCACCATCTCTGACCCATTCTTCTATGATCGTGCGAAAATGACGCCACATATAAATTCGGCTGACAGACCAAGTGCTACAGGGCTTCAACTCCGAGTCAAAACAACCCCAACACACAATTTTATGTACAGAAGTGCTAGAGACAACACCGAGTGGTTGAATTTCGCTAAGGTTGCGGGAGGTGCCACACGCGTGGACAGCAGAACAAGGAGCCAGACGCGAATTTTCATATTTCTCCGACGTGTCTTAAGCGGAAACCACAACACCGACATCTTGGCTGTCTGCGACGGTTCTCGATCTTTGAAGATGGGGCTGCATGAAGCAGCCGTCAGCCGAATTGCTGCCAATGTGCGAGCTCTTTATAACCGCATGTATCTATGTACCTGTGAAAGGAGGCAGAAAAGGGCGACTTTGGAAGCCGTTTTCGGCACCCTTTCCACCGCACTCCATCTTGCAGGGCAATTTTGAAGTACGATACTATACCACTTCCGCACCGCCATCCTCTCCCACACCGTTCTCCGCCTTAACCTGATTCTTTCAATTCCCTAATCCACACCACCCCAGAAGTCAGTTGCAAATTCCGAAAGGTCTTGCGCAGTAAACGTGAAGTCGTGCTCCTGTGGTGGTACGGCCTGGTGGAGAAAGATTTTTTGAAACTCTAGAGTCAATGGCGCTCCGTTGACAGTGATTGAGTTTGAGTGCGCGTCAGCCATCATATCATATAAATCTCACGACCTTCATCTGTACGAAGGGTAGTTTGGACACTTGCCGTATGCCTTTATCGTTGTTAGATATTGGCGCATAACACTGACTGCGGGTGCGTGAACTTGAGCCAATGTACCACCAAATGATTTTACGAGAAATAGGCGTCGACACAGCCATAGATCTTAATCCCATAGGCGGCGAGCTTGTCGTGGCCGTCAGGGCATCAGAGCTAATTAGGACCAGGCACTGTGTACTTATCTTTTCGCTTCCTTCTGAAGCCAGGCCTGCGAGAGGTAATCCCGTTCTGATCGAGTAACCAGAGTGTATTCCGCGCATCGTCCCCACGAGCGCGATGACCGTATTTATGAGAGAGATGTGTGGCTAACAGTCGAATGCCATATTGGCGGATGCGGCCTTCGATAAGCAGCTGTTGAATGAAAATCGTACTTTCTAGCGCCTGCGATCGGCCGTCGCTAGTAGAACCACGACGGCGTAGCCAGCCACGCAGAAGTCGAATTTGTTGAACCTGATGGCGTGAAGTAGGTAGCCCGTCCTCATTTTGTATTATCCGAGCGATTTGGGCATCAGAATAGGTGCGGTGGTGGTGATATAGGAACTCGATGCGGGCAACGAGACTCTGGTATGCAGGCGCCGGCCAACTCGCATTTGACAGTGGTATAGTATTTTATTCCCCATGCTCTTAGACGTCGCTCGAGAGCTCTGAGAGTGATATGAACGCCTTGTAGCTCCAGCCAGGCAAGTATTTCCTTATAGAGATGAGTTGTAGCCATCGAGCAAATTTGTGGTCGAAGGTCGTCGAAGGTAAGTTTGAGGGACATCGCGACAGCGCGCTTCGGCGGCGGCGAGGACGAAACTTATATCTCTAGAATCAGTGCGATCGGGCGTTCAATTTGACCTAATCGGGGTCTATATTCATGCACCTGATAGATAATGAGGTTTGATGCGATGTCACGAAGAATACTCGAAAATACCCTAGACTGCGATTTGTCGGTTTCGCACACGACACGCACCAACCTTAACCTGGCCCCGCCGATACCTTCACAGACCTATGGTATGCGATCGTGCACGTAGGGTGCACACGATGTATTGAAATAATCAGCTTAGATTCGAGCAGTTGACTCCTCGACCACCGTATTTGCCCACAATGGAAGTCTTCTCGAAATTATCCAACAGAGAACCTCATCAGCCCGAGGCGGGTTCGACGAGCACATCTCGTCCCTCGAGCACATCTCGTCCCTCGAGCACATCTCGTCCATCGAGCACAACAAATACAGCGGCTGGCAGCAACTCAAGTGGCGGACGGGCAGGAAATGAGAGGGGCGACCCCAGCAAAGATCACAGTAGATTTCTGATGAAGATAGACGCCAAACTATGGCCTACATTTAGTCCGGAAGGGGATGAAGAGTCCTTGGATACAACTTGTCCATTCATCTATTTTACCCAGACTCTTGCTTCTCAATGGGCAAAGGGTGACAACGTCGGCTCATATTTTGGGGAAAACCTGTTTCATGCGAATAAGCCCGATGGGCTCGGTCCAGATATGCTGCCTCCTCTCCTATTCGATCTCGTTCAGCACCGCGTGGTCAGGGTCACAGAGATAGGGAAGGCAAATTATGCCGTGATTTCACACGTATGGGGTCATGTAAGAGGCATAAACGGGCTTGGATATGGAGTCGACTGGAAAATCCCTATTCGAAACGAAGAGAAGCTGGCGCAAATATTAGAGGCAGCAAGGGTGGTGACTGGGGAGCGCTACATATGGATGGACGTCCTGTGCATGGACCAACGGAGGAGGAATGAGCATGAGATCACGAAGATGAAGGAATACTTTAGTCACGCAACAGGATGTCTGGTCTGGCTGGATAATGCATTTGATGAGCCTTCCTGGGGGGAGGTGTTATCTGCCATGAAGGAGGTGAACAAATTCTTTGGTCTGGATGAGTTTGGCACCGCTAGTAAAACAGCTCTAAAGACGTTTTACAAAGACGAGAGCTTTGTCGACATGTCAATGACGGGAGGCGAGGCATTCAAATGGATCAAGGAGCTCGCCAAAGTCGAGAAAGCCTCTTGGTTCAAGCGTGTGTGGACTCTGCAGGAAGCTGTAATCCCCGAAAATCTCTTCTACTGCACGCCTGAAAGATACATGACTGGAGGTGCTAATCTTTTTGCGATAATCGGCTTATGTGAGCGGATGGCAAAGGCACTTCTCGCTGCTGGGGCGATACAGAGTACCGCAATCTACCATGAACTCCAAAGGAGTGAGATTTACAAGATGCTAAAGCTCCGGCAACTCTATCGCAAGCGAGAGGTCTCGTACTGGCATCTTGCTCAAGCAGTACGCACAAGGAAATGCAAGTACGAGCAAGACAAGGTATTTGGAGTATGCGGCATGATACATGGGACTATCCCTGCCATCAATTACGACCGAAGTATCCAAGAACTCTACCAGGACCTCTACAAAACCTATGTGGAAGATGGTGATTTTAAACCCTTACTCTTCCTCGGCGGGAGATCACTACTTCCTGACGAACATGTGAGCATGGGATTTATTAGTCCCACACCGGCCAATGGAAGTGAGACTCACCATTTGGTACTTACTCAAAACGGGCTACGAATGGGTGGCATTGGCATTGATCGCGTTGAGAAAGTGTACTACATTGTCGGCCACGGCCCCATACGGGAATGGGGAAAAAAGTTTCCACATTTCATGGATGTGGGTATTGAGCAACATATCGACATTGCCAGAGCCTTTGAGCTAGACACGGACACCTGTAAAGATTCGCAGCTCTGCCCTGCGGCCTTTGCAGCTATGGGAGCTTTGACCCTGCCCTACAACAGTAGCCTCATGAATCGGTTCGACAAAGAGTTCCAGGAGATGTTCCTTAAAAACTACCCGAAAGCGCTTCTAATGTGGTTCAAGTTCTCTTTCTTGCAGTACAGAGAAGACACTGCCGCGACCATCATCTGGACTAGTGCATCCAACCCTCAAGTTGCGGTTATCAGCGAGCCTCTCGAAGGACATGTCATCGCTGTGATGCCAAGCTCTTACCTCAGTAAACCTGGGCCGGGGTGTTTGTTATGTAAGGTCCTTCCGAATGGCAATCTTCGAAAGATCGGTATTGGCCTGGGGAATCAAGTAAAGGCGACCAAGATCGGCACATTCAATCTCAGTGCTGAATGCGACTCTGTAGAGCCTACGTTCCCAGCGGGCCAGTCCAGTATCAACCCGGGCGGGCTTGCTGAAAAACTCAGACGGCAATATGGCTACGACGTTCCTGCTGGCGTAAGATTGGAGGTGCTGGGGTGGAAAAGGCTCCCCGGCAAACATCATTTTGATCCGGCAAATGAACTTCTGGACAATCCGCGCCCGGGAGAACGGCTAAAATACGAGACTCTTTACAAACACCCTATGATAGCAAAGACCAGCTTCCGGCTTCTTAATATCTGGACAACCGGAAAATTTCCGCTTATCTCCCTTGAAGAGTACCCGTTTCATACCGAACAGAAATACATAGCAATTTCATACGCCTGGGGAAAGGAGATTGAAACTCGAACCATGTTCTGCAACTTTCAGAGCTATGCTGTTCCCGCACATGTCCTAGCTGCTCTAAACCACCTCCGTTATCTATCCTCGGAGTCAAAGCGCGAAGGTGTGCAATTGTATTGGATTGATAGCATATGCATTGATCAAAACAATCCTGAAGAGAAGACTCAACAGGTTGCGAAAATGGCTGAGATATATTCGCAAGCAGAAGACGTAATTGTCTGGCTTGGACCAGAGGAGGATGACAGCACTCTCGCCTTCGATAACTTTAGAACGGCTACTTGGTCTGCTGCAGCGTCAGTCTCTGCAGAGCACCTCTTTATCGACCTCAATGGAGTCGAGGTACAACAAGAACCAGACTCTCGAACCTGGCGTGCGATAGGACGCTTATTCTGTCGTCCGTGGTTCCAACGTATGTGGGTCATCCAAGAGATTTTGCTGGCGAAGAAAGGTGGTGTGGTGTGCGGCCCCCGAAATGCTAAGCTATGGGCGCTTTCGGACCTTGCACGAGCAATACGCATAGGTCGTCCCTGGCCGGCCTTATGGTCGCCGGATGAACCAGAGGAAGCAGCCAAGATTCAGGAGGCCATTGCGATCTTCGTATATATTATGGATCTACGCAAACATGGCCCAATCATTGATGGCCTACCAAGTTCTAAATTTGCGGAGCTTTTGAACGTTACTCGTCTCCGAGATGTTTCCCTACCAGTGGACCGTGTCTGGTCACTTCTTGGTGTCGCACAACCATCATTACGGAAGGCTGCGCTTCCGCTAATTGACTATAGCGAGCGAGGAATTCAGAACCATCAACTTGCCTACGTCAATTTTGTCAAAGTCTTTCTGCCCACGGACACTCATTTGGCGCTCTTTTCATTTACTACTTCCATTCAACGCGTTCGAGGGTTTCCATCTTGGTGCCCTGACTTCAACAGCCGGCCCCCGACAGCCACCAGCCTACTCCTTATTAATGAACGCAACTATCACGCTGGCTTTGAAAATGATCGCAAACCATGTGGCGCAAACATAAACTTCCCCTACAGCACCACATCACTCAACATCCGAGGCTTCTGTATCGATTTCGTTGATCAAGTTATCATTGCTCCAGACTTCATCGGCGCCGGAGGGAGCATCAACTATCATAGCTTGCGAGAGTGTGAAGATGAATGTCTCCGGCTCGCCCAACGCGTTTACGAAGTCCCGAATGGGATCCCTGACGCCCACTGGCGCACTCTAGTGGCAGATCATATCTCAACCTCTCACCTCGATAACCCAATCCACCGTTGTACATCAGAGGTTGAGAATTGCTATCATAACTTCCGACGCTTCTTCCTCCAGACTAGACCAGGTTCGGCGCCACAGTTTAACGGGCTCTCTGATTTGGAGAGGTATAACGTTATGAGGTACTGTGACGCCGCGCTTCCTAACTTGCAGTCTTATCAATATTTTAGCACCAGAGGAGGAAGAGTTGGAATGGGACCGCGCGATATGCAGCCAGGTGATGGGGTGTGCGTTTTCTACGGCGCGAAGGTTCCGCATATTGTGAGATTTGCATGGATTAGAGGGTCATTTGCTGGAGGCCTTAGGAGAAGTACTGGGAATCTCGTCGGTGATGCCTACGTGCATGGGTTAATGTATGGCGAAGCGCTGTCGATGGGATTTAAGGATGAACGTATCATACTAGAGTAGGTGTGATATGAGCGGCCTGCACAAGCAGAAACTACCAAGTAGAAGATGGCGATGATGAATCGCGATCTTGCAAGGAGAGAGAAGAGACAGGATGCTGTGGTTCTAGATTCGTTACAATCTTCAGCTATGATAGGTCAGGGTAAGGAACCGGTGGCCTGCTTTTTCGGTAGGCTAAAGATGTCGGACTATTTTGAGGTTGAAATACGCGTCCAAGAGGCTTTGGCCTACAAAGCACATCTTTTCGTTTCCTCGCGCGGCAATTTAATACGTCGATTTACCGTCGTTAGAAAGGTGTGAATTCTAGATACTCTTGCTCGTAGCTTTTCTTTCCTATGGATAGGCTGTACGGCCAAATGCTTTGAGATGCGCGATATTCGGCTTAGGATTTGTGTTCCATTTCTACTAAGCATCGTCGTAACCACGTTTAGCATCCTGAGAGGATATACATGACACCATCCAGGCCATTCGACAAGAAACGGAGAACCCTTCCAACGACTACGTCGACGGCATTATCTTCTCTAAATCTCATGGAGTTGTAATTACCGGCCAGTTGACAGACGACAAGCCTGACTCGACTAAACCACAGACATTCAGCAAAGCCTGGGATCCTTGGTTCTACCTTCATGTCAAGAAAATCACCGAGCCCGAGTCTCTTTCTTCACCAGTCACCGATTACATTCCCCTAGCCGAATACCTTTTCCGATACGATCGCGGTGGCTTCTGGGTCGGTGTTGAGGCGTTCCGGTATTTTGGATTCGTTCCATTCAACCGGATGACTAGGTGGTTCCTTGATGATTTCATGCACACTCGAATGCTGTATCGAGCTCTGCACGGTAGCAATAGATCATTCGGCTATATGGTCCAAGATCTGTCACTGCCTTATTCCACTGTTGAGGAATTTGTGGATTACACATCACAAGAGCTGGAAATCTGGCCACTATGGCTCTGTCCTTTGCGAGAATCCGATCCACCTACGTTTCACCCTTACACGACACTTCCGGGCCCGGGTGATTTTCCCAAGCGGCCAAGCCAATGATGAACATCGGCCTCTGGGCGCAGGCGTCAAGCGATATGGACACGTTCGTGCGACAGAACCGGCAGTTGGAAAGCAAACTGGCAGAGCTGGGTGGGCGGAAAGTGTTATACTCTCACACATACTACACGGAGCAGGAGTTCTGGCATTTGTATGGTCGAGGTTGGTATGATGACTTAAGACAGCGGTACTCGGCCACGACGCTGCCTACGGTCTACGATAAAGTGAAGGTTGATGTGGCTAAGCGTGGTCAGAAAAGACTGTCATGGATTCAACGACTGGCTTCGTTATGGCCATTTGCTGGACTCGTTGGCATATTTTGGGCTATACGAAGTAATGACTATCTGCTTCATAGACAGCTGTCTTGGGCATACATGAGGATATCTGAGAATTCACGCCGTCAACTTTAACCCAATTCTATCTCAACTGGACTGGATTTTGGCTTGCTAGGGCTATCTCCTGTAGTCCACTTTCCAGGACGTCACGTATTCCTCTCACCGTTTCAAGAACAAGCTGACTGCAAGCCATCGATTTATTCTTCGCCATCGATTTATTCTTCGCCATCGATTTATTCTTCGCCATCGATTTATTCTTCGCCATCGATTTATTCTTCGCCATCGATTTATTCTTCGCCATCGATTTATTCTTCGCCATCGACCTGGCCAAATCAGACTGTACTTGCACGTTGCCCCAGCACCTTCTCATAATTCTCTAGCCCCTGCCGATGCATCTGCTCTGCCTGCTCGGACTTCCCCTGCCGACGGGGCACCAGTGCGTGGGGGACGTCATGTAGCGGTCTGCTGCACACACCCAAGGCTGCAGAATCATCACGCAAGTATGAAGAGTCACTCAAGTCCATGGCACAGCTGTCATAAGTATGCCCTCCCAACAGACCACAAATCCAAGAGAGGTCCCCATAGGATAAGGTAATGACGCCATAGCGATCACGAGACGGGAACGCAAACGCCTTGCCAGGCCCCGCGTTGTCCAAAATCACCTCGGCTCATTTGGGGAAAGGAAGTGTAGTAGGCTCGAGTAAACATCAAAGTGAAGCAACTAATCTATGGGGGTGAGGTGTTCGTGCTCATGTAGACCGAACTGTACCTCAGAAGCGGTCAGTCGAAATCATCGACCCGTTCTCCTCTTTTATTTCCTAAGCGTATTCGGCTTGCAAGTTTAAGCATTGGCTATGTAAGTACGCTTGAAGTAGGAGAAACCAATGCAGAGAAGAGTATGAGTAGGCCTAACTAAACCCGCTGACGTCGTTCGCGAACGCAGCCGAGGTCTTCAGCACTTAAGATGTCCTTTTATCGGCTCTGGCGGCTGACGTTATAGTCTTCGTGCATCTACCCGTTTGTTATGGAGCTGTAGGTGTAGTCATCTTAGGTGTATGGTTCGGCGGAAGCCACCCAATCTTCCGAAATTTCTCCCGTCTCACTAATGTTTCCTCACGGGAAACGGGTTCAGTCCAGTGTAGACAAGGATGGACAGGGCGGGGCTGCAATGGTGGTACGTTCATGACTTGAAGCCTTTGTCCCCGCTGAAAAGAGAGTAGACGCCTGAGCTTAGAGGGTGATGATGGATAGGGAGGCGAGGACGAAGGTCGGTTGGCATACAGTCCTATATATACCGCGAGCCATGATGCGCAAGGTAGATGGAGAGAGGTCCATTTTGGGGACAGAGCTCGTGGAGCCAAAATAGGCCCCTCTGAGGAAGGGGGAGGGTGAGTGAGAGTGGATGCCGAAAAAGTGAGCAATAGTCTGCGTGGAACGCTCTCTGGGCGCTTAGCGCTCTAGAGCCTAAAAAAGGTTAAAGCGGCCAGGCGGCGGGTTAGGGTGTGGTGGAAGCGGGTGCCGAAAACAGCCCCCAAAGGCACCGTTTTCTGCCCCTAACCACAGGGACAGAGACTTATGTGGTTGGCCACCCCTTGTCAAGGTTCCAGGGTTTCGAAACATTCGTGTTGCGAAACCAGCCACTAGAAACGGGCTTGTGCCGCAACCTGCACACGACAGCCTCGTGGGCCCCAAGGCACCCATGGCCGACTTACTCTGCCCTTGTCTCACTGACAAGGCTGCAGATAAAGTAGAAGATGCACCGATGTCTCTGGGCTGGTCGAACACTCTAAAGTCCACCAAAATATCCTCGTCGAGATGAACTCAAACTCCAATTCCAACGCTGGCTCGACTCCTGCTGGCGCCCAAGCCCTACCAAAGTATTATTCCTTACTTGCACAGGGCTCAGGCCTTGACAAGAAGTTCTTGAATATCGACGACCACAGAATCCTTGCCGACCGCACAAAGACACTCCAAGATGTTCACACCAAGAATTTCGTGACCGATATCTGGTCTGATAGCGCTTGGTGTGCTGTGGATGTTGATACCAACGAAATAAAGGCGCTACTCCAGGCAGAGCGCCCCTCAAGAGAAGGGGGCCGATGGATAGAGACTCGATGGATCAATATCTGGGGGGGAGACCTCCAGGCAGACGCAGTGAGCGCGGTCGCAGCCTACTATGGCCTTACACCTCGTCTGAAAGGCCTGATGTGCGCTGATGCTATACAATCGGAACTGTCTGATAATGGGGCCTCTCATAATGATTCACAACAGGGCTCAGATTCCAGCCAGGCATCAAATGAGAAGATTCAGGACGTGGAGGCCATTTTTCCTGCATCTCCAGGGATAAAAGCGGCACGCCCGACGTTGAAAGACATGGACTTCAAGGAAATCAAATTCGGACACATTGTCAATGAGATATGGCATTGGCACACGGTCGACTGGGGCCAGAGATATCTCTGTTTGGGCTACAACTCTCTATTTACCGTTCCGGGTGTCAAGCTGGACAACGGCCTGAATAAGCCAGAGGGCAAACGGATTTGGTGCTGGCTAGTTCTCTGCGACGATGGAACGGTGATATCGATATACGAGAATCCATTTCCGCAGACAGCTCCAATTGAGATGATACTCAAGACAGTTCGACGAAACGTTCTCAACGTCTTCTACCACCTGTCAATCGCTTGCAACACACCTGAGAATCTAAGTTCCTTGATGACGGTCCAAATCAGGAATTTTGAGCAACCAAATCAGCCAGTCGAGGGTTCCTCTTCTATGGAAGTAGCCAGCAAGCTTCTCTACTACCTTTTCGACGACTGGATCACAACCTATGGACTAGTGGCTAAGAAGGAACATCCGTATGGGACTAAGCTCGAGGAATTGCGAGGCGGCATGCTGGATGTCGCTAAGGTGGGCCTTGTAGATTCTTTGCACCAGATCGGCCGTCGTTTGGCAGTCCTCAAACGCGTCTACCAAAGTTACGAGCAGTTGATCACACGCGTTCTGCAGCGGCAACGCCTGCTCAGAGATGATGCGCGTAAGGAAGGGAAGGTCCATGTAGAATCTCGTCCTGTCGCAACTCCTGGTGAACACTACGACAACGGACACGGGCCTAGCATGTTCCGCAGCCCAACGGTGCTATTGACAACAAGCGAAGATTTGTCGTTAGGCGTCCCATTGAGCTCCTCTGCCATTGTTCGCTTCGAAAGACTACTCGATCGCATCAAGCTTTATGCAATCAGTGAGATTGATGAATGCTTGAATGAGAAGGAGTCGCTCGTCTTCATGGTTGGTTTTACAACACACGCCACTCGTTCTGGATTGCTGACTTTTCTAGAATTTCAATCTGATTCAACTGAAAGAGGCTCAAGCAGTGGAGAAGCTCACGAGGATTACTATCCTACTTGCAAAAGCAACGATATTGTTCCTGCCGGTCAGTCTGATGACTGGATACTTTTCAGTTCAAATAGTCGATCTCACTGGAGTTTACACTGCCAAGACTTATTGGCTATGTTTTCTCGTGATTATCGTCTTAACATTTGGATTCTTGGTCACCTTTGGAGTTGCTAGTGATACGGTCGAGGGCAGGACCGTTTATAAATCGCTAGCAAGGACGTTCTTGGACTTTTTGAAGGCCGCAATTGGGCGAAAGAAGCAGAAACATTCTAGAGTTCATCCCCACAAAGCTGAATGATCACAGCCGAGGACGACAAGCCTGCATGAGACAACCCTTCCAGGAATTTGAAGGATGCCTATGCAATGTGGTTCGATATTCAGGGGCAAGCACGCGTCTCAAAATCTAAATCGACCGAACACGACCCGCGTGGCATACAGGACCTCAGAGGCGTCTTTTAGTTCATATCCCTCAAGTCCGTGGTGGTGGCCTAATTACGGCCAAAGAAGGCAGCGGCTCGTCTGTAATGGTGGAGCAGTCCATTTGTGTGCAATAACCCAGATTGAGGAGGCTGGATTTTTTTCATCGAATTGGGATTTTGGAGATGCGGCTTTCTCAATCAAAGCAACTTTTTATGCTTCATAAAAGTTCACAAAGCAGGCGCCTATTACAACTACATTCAGTTCCATATGAACATAGTTGATCTACTGAATAGTGAAGTAGAGCACAGGCTCCAGAATAAATTGTCAGGAGAGGTGTTCTTTTCCAGTGACCAAAGTGCCTGACAAACTTCGTTGCTCGGAAGCCGCCAGTCTCCGATTGGGCCTAGCGCCTGTAACTTGTCCTTGCACTGTCAGCGATGCCCGAAGAGTTTATTCCCAAAACCTCTAGGCGACACAGTTTGCACAATCCACACGTCTTAGGCCCCATCTACAACAATCCTTCAGAGCCATTCAGGGCATCTTCCTGTAAGTTCCGAGAATTGCGCTGCCTATCCCGCGCCCATCTTTACCGAGGACACTGTGGCAACGTCTCCACGCTGCAACTATTTGGTCGCAGCCTGAGCTCGACGCATCTTGTCTCCCGATCTCAATTCTGGCTTTTGCACAGCCAACATCCACTACACGCCGCATTTGCAAACAGATACTGTCTCCAGTAGAAAACAATATTACGAAGACTGACAATTGCCCAGGCCGCCAATCCCACTGCCATTATCCCTTCGTTAGACTTCCGGGTATCTCGTGAACAATGGGGTTGACATTCTCAAAACTCTTCGATAAGCTATGGGGAAAGAAAGAGATGCGAATCTTGATGGTCGGTCTTGATGCTGCCGGAAAAACAACCATCTTGTACAAGTTGAAGCTAGGCGAGATTGTGTAGGTCTCCCCCCAATCTTTTGTCGGGATTGACCAGCTGACCCTCATAGTACCACGATCCCTACCATTGGTGAGTCTGCGGCGCCAGCAACTTTTTAGTCACGGCGAAATCCTAACTTACCATGTTCCCAATAGGCTTCAACGTCGAGACTGTCGAATACAAGAACATTCAATTCACGGTGTGGGACGTCGGTGGACAGGATAAGATCAGGCCTTTGTGGCGACACTACTTCCAGAACACTCAGGGCATCATCTTCGTCGTCGACAGCAATGATCGAGATCGTGTTGTCGAGGCACGTGAGGAGTTGCAGCGGATGTTGAACGAAGACGAGCTGCGCGATGCACTTCTCCTGGTTTTCGCCAACAAACAAGATCTTCCCGTAGGCCAAGCAAACAACCTTCTGTTGTATCTCTAAGCTAACTGGGATCACAGAATGCCATGAACGCCGCTGAAATCACCGACAAACTTGGCCTGCACAGCCTGAGACAGCGTGCATGGGTATGTTCTCCTTTTTAGGGCTGGAGAAGCTCCATACTGACGACGTAATAGTATATCCAATCTACATGTGCCACCTCTGGTGACGGTCTCTACGAGGGTCTGGAGTGGCTTAGCAACTCTCTGCGCAAAGCCGGCCACAACTAGAGGAGCCCTGGTGGAATTGACAAACCGCCTCGAGAATGACAATAATCCACATTCGCACAAAATGCACAACTCCTCCGGCTTTTTGTGTGCGATATTTCATGGTCCTCTGTCCTCTGTTCTCTGTCCTCTTTGTCAATGAAGGCACTGCATATGGTATCTTTTTGCTTGTTCGGGTGATTGATCTATCGTCAAGCTTGGGGTTCAATGCAGCCAGCTTAATGCCAGTCGGCCTTGCTCATGCGTGGAAATGATTTGCGTGTCGGGTCCTTTGCTGGCAGGTTTCATCTTGGGGCGTCCTCTCATAGTTTTTTGCACAATGCTCTTGTTCCTCAAACCCAGCTTCACCCATCTGCTCGTAGACTCGAGCAGTCCAATGGATGCTGAGATAGAATTGTAACGTCTGACCAAAGTTGAATGGTGCGTGTGAAGAAGTTGTAACAAGCAAAGCGAAATCTTGCCATTGGCAAAACCTCCGAGTTCGACCGTATTGTAGAGTTTGTGGGAATCGAGATTTGTGACTGCCTGGGCTGTCTGGCCAGCCTAGGCTTTCGCCGCAGAAACTGACGACGTTAAAGCCAAACTTAAGCTTGCCCACGCTTCCTGTCATGCCAACCTCCACCTATTTCTGTTCTTCTTGATCAAGATCTGGAGCTGAAATTTGTGCTCAATAATAACTGCACTTTCATGTGCCCGCGGAGAGAGTCTATGTGTCTCTGAAAACTTGCCATTCCCCCCACATACCCTCGTCGGCGCGCTCAAACGCGACTGCTCAATCCAGTCCCCAAATACTAAAATCTGGTGTACTTTCTCTACAAACACCATGCCAGGTCCTCCTCCACCTCCACCGCCGCCGCCTCCAATGCCCGGGTTTGGCGGCCCACCTCCGCCACCACCACCACCTCCTGGAGGCAGTATACCGGCACGACCTAGCAAGAACGATGTGCCTAATGTCGTACGTTCCATGAGCTCCTACGCGGTCTACCACGGGAAATCTTTGTGACTGACACTTGATTGACAGGGCGCTTTGCTCGGTGATATCTCAAAGGGCACACGACTAAAACCAACTGTCACGGTCGACCGGTCCGCTCCTCTAATCGAAAGGAAATCGGGAAGTAGCGGACCAGTAGCATCGGGAGCACCACCTATACCAGGCGTACCGAAAGCGCCCAGTGGTATGGCTCCAGCTCCGGGCCGCGCTCGAGCTAGTTCTGATACTGGTGGAGGAAATGGAAATGACCTGGGAATTGGCACCGCTCCACAGCTTGGGGGACTCTTTGCAGGCGGCATGCCAAAACTCAAGAAGACTGGAAAGAGCCTGGACGCTGAACCCCATGAGTCGACAAACTCTCACTCAGATCCCGAATCGTCCAAGAGAATGACCAACCTACGACCACCATCGAACTCCGCTCCTAAACCTCCCCCGATACCTGCGATGTCAGCGCCTGCTATCCCGAAAACGAACGGGTTGAGACCCAGCCCATACGCTGTAGAGCCTTCGCCAGTGAATGCTCTCCCATCTATTGCCGCACTGAAGAGGCCCCCTCCAAAACCGGCACCGCGACCTTCTTCGTCCATCTCTTTTCCGGGAAAACCACCCCCAGTGCCACCAACATCACGAAAGTTGAGCTCCACCCTTTCTCAAGTCTCTTCACACCCTGCTCCGCCTCCACCTCTACCACCTCCATCTACAAGTCCTGCGCCTCCTTCTGCACCTCCACCTCCACCACTACCAATATCTGTAGTACCAAGGGCAGAAACGCCGCCACCTAGATCAACTCCTCCGGCTCCTCCTCCACCACCGCCGCCGCCGCCTCCGTCATTACCACCTCAGGGTCCTCCCTCCAACGGCCTATCAGGATCACCTCTAGCATTGCAAGCAGCTGCAAGGGCTTTTGCTGGGAATCAAGCGCCCTCACCACTAGCCCAGCCACCCTCTCTGGCGACAGCGTCACCACCACCGCCTGTCAGTCGTCAAGGCTCTAGCCAACCTGTACTTCGACCTAACCTGGATGCGAGCTCGTATACGTTGTCCAACGGCTCACACCTGTCAACTGCAAGCTCCCGTCAGTCAACAGGTTCACGTGGTTCGTGGATTGAGGATAGGCGATGGAAATTCCAGGATGATAATCAATTGCCACCGCCCAGACAATTCAGCGGCGGTCAAAAACGATATAGAGCCGGCAGAGGGAGCAGTGTACCGCTGGATCTGGACAGTTTGGGTTGAACCCCAGTTGCGACAGCTGTCATCAAACCAGTTCTGCTTGGACATGGACGCCTGGTATTATGGTGAGCCAACTTTGGAGGAATTAACATCCATTCTTTGGTGAATAGAGCCACACTTTTGGATGCAAATATAACGATCCAGCAGGATTACGCTCAAGACCTGTCCACTTGTCACGTTACAAATTGCAGGGCACTGCCACGCGATACGCTTTGGGGCTTCCAGGAAACCAGTGGATCCACGGTATATTTTAGCAAGGTTAGGATCTTTGGTAGGCATCCATCCGACAGCAACCAACAGCACAGATCACCACCTTAGTGTTTGAACTGAGGGAAATGGTCTTGGCAGTGGTCAACCATCTATGGACTTCATGGTCAACAAGAATCATCCTTTGCATTTGAGCTGACTATTCTCTGAAATGACTTTTCGGAGTGAACGACCGAATCATTACTAGAAGAACCCGAACTTGTCTACTGTGATTCCAAAGTGTGCGCCTCAAACTTATCCACAAGGCAGGAAGACATTTGTTGTGGAAGGTTGAAATTTCGTCGGTAGCCGAGGAACACATATCTGAGGTAGAAATCTCCAGCCCTGCGCCCAATAAAGAGAAGCAAGTAGTTGTGGTGTTAGTACCAAATCTTCATTGCTTTTCACTCAAAATTCTTTCGGCGTCTCATCATCTTGCATCCACTCCTGTGTTTATTCTCTCCAAAATCAGGTATAACACCACTTCCATCCACTTCTACTTCCCCAAACTTTCGTTAAATCCTCTTCTTGTTGTCAGACTGCAATCAACACTTAATCTTGTTAGCGATCGCAAACATGCGCATGGTTTGGGATAGTGCGGCGGACGCCAAGGTATGGGCGTCCTCAATCTTCAATGACGGTTGGTTAAGCTCATCTACCAGCTGTTTGCCGCCGTGATCGTTACGAGTAAACCGACGTTTGACTACAATGCACTTGCCATCATCATGGGACCGGGTAAGAATATCTCGATACCATCCATCCCGTACCTTTTTGGGCTAAAACTGACCGCTCTAGAATGCACCGCCAAAGCTATTTCGCATCGCATCAGCAAAATTCGAGAAATCGCGAAGAACTTCGACACGGCTGTAGCTGCAACGCAAATACCGGCCAAACGTGTCAGAAAGCTCAAGGATAAGCCAGCGACGAGCAACGATGACGAGGACGATGATGACGAAAAAGGGAGTCCTACCAAGAAGCGAAAGATTGCTCCACCGCTCAAGACGGGCAAGCCGAAAGAGATGCTCGAGATAAGCAAGTCTGGGCCAGAAGGCAGAGAGGAAGACGAAGGTGGAGAGTCTAGTTGAATGCAGCGGAGGACTCCACTGATGAGCAGTGAAGAGTGTTCTCTGCGACATGGATAGCCGGCATGTCATTAAGCTTGGGAGTGGAGATGATATCCAGGAGCTGCCGTGTCCTCACATCAAACAGTGGCTGATATGCTAGTGGGTCTTTTTGCTCTCGAATCCGACGAATGTCCCGTCAAATGCTCATAAATGATTTCCGCTGCGATGTTATCTTGATAGGACAGTGTTCCAGCGCGTAAATTTTGTTCAACGCTTCGACACTTGACGGTGGCCTCTCCAACCACCACCTTTAGCGGCTATCCAAACGTTTAGATCGGATCTCTAAGGTCAGCCTTTCCAACTCGATCTGCCTAGAGTAGTCACTAGAGTCTCATGTTAAAATAGGCGCTCATCCTTGCTCGTCTTGAAAAAGCTGCTCTGGGTGCGGAGGATCTCTAAGGTTTCTTGTCGCGATCGATCGGCAAAGGAGTGCATTGATCCGAGCAGGGATTGTCCCTTTTTGTCCAGGCTGGCCAATCCCTTTTCCCCAAGCACGAGATTTCAATTTCCACCAGCCCCAAAGTCGAGAGAACTATTTTAGCCCTGCCAGTTTACATGAACGTCCCAACAAAAATTTCACGTGCTATCTGGTGTGGCGACTGCACCATCAACCATGGAAAACTACGATAATGTGTCTCAAAGGCCCGCACAGGCTGAGAAGAATGTCTCAGTCCGCCCATGTTTCGTGACGACAAACAATCTCTCCGGTGGCTTGCATCTGCATGGGCGCTGGAGTGCCAACGATCCCCCCTAACCGCCTTCGTCTAGCATGTTGACTTGGACAACTCGGACTTTTTCTTCAGCAGGGGTTTACTAACCACCCCCTGGGAGGTCTCAAGTGGCACGGATCTCCCAACTGGACCGTGACTGGATCCCTGGGTGCACTTTATTTACAATTTGTCCCCGTTGAGTTCCCCGGGTTTTCTACCTCTCATACTCACAGCAAAAGTTCTCTTCTTGCTGCATATATTGTTTCTTTCGTATTCTATACGCTCGTTCCAGGCCAATTGCAAAGGTTTTTTCCTGCTATACACCATGCAGCTCACCACCCTCGCTCTCGCCGCGGGCTTGACCCTCGCTGCCGCCCAAACTTCCACCTCCACCCCCACCTCTTCAGCTGCAGTTGCAACCGCCAGTGCCTGCGCTGCCCAACCGTATGCCTCAAGAATCTCCAATTCTCCCTCCTGTTTTGGCAACCTACTCCTCCAAAGTCCTCGACACTAACTTGCTTTACTCTCCAGGGTGCTCGATGCCTGTATCGCCACCGAACAAGCCCAAATAAACGGCTGCTCCTTCAACGACTACTCCTGCCTCTGCCAGCAGTACGGAAACCTCCTCACCTGCTACAACAACTGCCCCAATGATCCGGGCGTGTTCACTGTCCAGCAGCAGAAGACACAGCAGTGCGAGGCAGCACAGGCATACGGCACCACTACGCTCATGGTCGCCAAGAGCACGAGCAACAGCGGCAGTGCTGCGAGCTCAACAGCGGTTGCATCAAGTGTTGCAAGTGGCTTTGCAGGTGGCTCTGGTAGCAGCACCGCGACCGGGACGGCGGCGAGCAGTACGTCCTCTGGGGCTGCCGCAGGTGCGCTGCGTGTGGAGACAGCCGGTGGTTTGTTGGCAGTCGTTGCGGCTGGATTTGGAATTTTCATGTAAAGTCGCTTGACTTGCGTTCGGCAACATTGTGTTAGCGTTCGCGTTGGATTCCGCGAAAGGAGCTGGAAAGGAGCTAAGTCAAAGCACAGGCAGTTTGGCTAGGATATGGGAAAAGCCGACTTGAAGACATATTTAGCTATACAGTAATTCACATTAATTGAAGACGCTTGATCAAAGTCCGCTCTTTGAGCTTTTCTGAATTGAGATGTGCAAATCTTCCCTACCCGTGACTCCCTAAAGTTTAGGACGCGAGACGCGTATTTTTACCCGACCCTCCCCTACATCCAACCCACTTCTTAATTATCCAAAGATGTCTCACATATCGTAAAGCTTATATCAACCATGGCGACATCTCTGCCGTCACCTGCCTCCATCGCACACGCCCAATTCACTCACCTCCGCTCGCTCTATCCCGCCATTGTCAAACGTGTCTATGAGGGCAAGATCAAGGACGGTAAGAAGCTTGGCCAAGCACTCGAAGACGATGCGTGGCGATACGAGGGCTTGGTCAAGGTGCTTGAGGGACGGCGGAAGAGCAAAGATGGAGGGGCTGGTGGATGGATCGAAAAGGCGGAGCTCGAGAGATTGGTTAGGTGGAAGATGTGAGTCTCCTTTGGTCGTCATTGGCTCTCTTTCATACTTTTCTGCACATGGTATAAGGCGATCAGCCGAGAGCTGCCTTGCTTCGTTTGAGCTTTCTCCTTCTCATTACTGCCCGCCTTGGTCGACTGGACAGATTGGCGATCCATCGGCCACAGTTGCAAAACTCTTGTTCACCGTTGCAGACCTCGCTGGATTTCAAGCCTTTCATCTCGTATTTCCTACTGCAGGTTATCAGCTCCTACTTTTTTGGCCCAACTGCTTCTGGATCAGTGGTCAGCCGTCTTCTGTGGTGGTAATACTGCTCTTGCTGTATGCGAAGATGAAGCTCCGTACAGGCTACTGTCGTGAAGTGTCGATTATTGGAGCTCGTTATGCTCTTGTCTACCTAGCCGCTGCCGGAGACGCTCGGTATTGCCAGTGGTGCTGACATGTGGATGCTAAATTGACGGCATCAGCTTTGTTGCTGACACTGTTCTGCCCTGCACGATCGATGCACTATAATGCTACCTGCACAAATTGAGGTTTCATGCAACAAGCCGGAACCCGTCCTTACCAATGTCCTCCGAGTGTACTCTCCACTTACTTTTCCATTTGTAGATCATTGTATTTCTAGATACTACGTTCATCTCCATCTTGTTCTTGATTGGATTCCATCTCTGGCACAAGACACTGACACGAGCCCTTGCCATCACAGAACCCACGGCACAAACCGCCCCTTCCTCCCTGCCCAAATTCGCAAGAACGAGCCTTCTTTCGTCAAGTCCGCCACGAGCAGCGCTTTTGCCGCTCCATCTCCACCGGCCAGCACCACCTCGACATTTCCGTCTTTTCCCACAGAAGCCCTTAAACATCTCACCACACTAACCGGCGTCGGCCCCGCAACTGCCACTCTGCTGCTCAGCGTGCATGACCCCGTTGACATGCCTTTCTTCCAGGACGAGCTGTATCATTGGCTGTGTGGATCGGAAACGAAGCTCAAGTACAACATGAAAGAGTACAAGGAACTGTTTGAGAAAGTGGGAGAATTGAGGCAGAGACTGAGCAATGCAGTGACGGCAGATGAGATGGAGAAAGTGGGATTTGTGGTCGGCCATTTGGATTTGCTGGAGGAGGAGGAAAGGAAAGGACTAGAGCGACAGTTGGAGAAGAGTAAGGACCAGCACATAGATACGGTTGCTGGTACAGGAAAGAAGAATGAGAGTTTGAAGGCGAAGGCGCCAATGGCCAATGCCGCTGGAAAGGGAAAGAGACAGGCACCAGAGGATGAAGAGGAGAAGCACACGACAGAGGCGAAGGCGAAGAGGAAGCGCAAGTCTGCCGCTGCTGAAACTTCTACACCGACGAGGAAGTCGCAACGATCACGTTGAAAGGCAAAATCCCTTGACTGGCGTCTTCTAGCATGGCCGTTATTGTACAATATCTGTGCTCATCCCTTCTAGGATCAGGTTTTATTTCGAAGTAGTCGTCTGAAATGTTACTCATCATCATCATCACCTAGTTCCAAAAGCCAAGTCTAATGCTCTCTCGTTTATGTCGTTCGAACCTGAGTCCTGGGACCCGGTGAGGTAAATGAGCACCAACGCATTGTGCTCCTAGGCGGAGCACACCATAGCGGCAGGAGTTTGTTGAACTCATGAATCCTTTAGTGGCCTGGTCTGCAGACGATGGCAGATCAAACCGTTCGTAAACAGCTCGATAGACTCCATCGGAAGATTCGTCTACGGACAGAGTCAGTCATGGTGGGCTGTGACTATGTGCTTGGAATAGCCAGCATCTACCATGGGCGAGGCAGCATTTGACAGCTTCCCAATTTGGACGAACAAGGACGATCTGGAAAGCCACTTCAAGTATAGACAAGTATCATCCAACGTTTCCGAGTTGCTCGCGGCGGCGAAGCTGCCAGGTTTCGCCACGGCTCTCTTTGTCAAAGGCACCTTTCACGACACTCACGTGATCTGCGGCAGCCATTTCCACACCCCATAGTTTGACATCATTGGTCACTATTGGGACACTCTTTCTGAATAGTAAGGTGCTCTGGTACATACTCGATAGTACGAGTCTCATAGAGCAGTTTGCACAACAGAATGATCCTCCGAATCGACCTCGAGGCCCATTGACGAATGAGTCCTCACTTGGATTATGTCCACAACTAGGGTAAGACAACAAGGGGAAGAGCAGCCGCTAACATGGCTGTCTTCGTATTCAAAAGATGTCGTTTTCAACAGAGAACACGATCGAATGCGCGTTCAACATGCCATTGTTCGAGCTACGATGCAGGAACGCCTCATATATGGGCCTGTTAATGCTACCGCGCCATCTCCGGAGCTCCATATTCTCGATTCGGCATGCAACGACGGGACCTGGATGCTAGATGTAATTACGGACAGGACTACACAGCTGCAAGTCCAACCAAACATCAAGCTAAATTTCCTCGGCACGGACCTTGATCAGAAGCACTTCTCGGATCTAGATTTGAGCTCTACCCTACCGTCGAACGTAAGCATTGCGTTCCAGGTCCAAGATATCTCGCAGCCGTGGCCAGATGATCTGAGCGGCAAATTCGACCTCGTGCATCAACGCTTCGCATTGCAGTATCTTGGCGACAGCGACGAAAATGCGCAGCAGGCAGTGGCGCGGCTGGTAAATCTGGTGCAACCTGGTACAGGCTGGGTCCAACTCGGGGAAGCAAATGTAGTGGGTTGGGCAGAAGGCGGTAATGTCGATCTGCCAGCCCTGCGGCGTGGGAAACAGATGACGGAGGATTTCTGCGCAAAGCTGAACATCAACACGCATTCGTTTCAGAGTCTTGGACGGTGGCTGAAGGAGGCAGCCGCCGTTGATGTAGAGGTGGAAGGAGTTTGCGGTGCCAATGAGTGGGAAGACAGAGTTGGGGCGGAAGGGGTTGAAGAATCTGCTGGAGTTCCTTGCGACTCAGAAAGCTGTCACGAGTGAGTGAGAGCGGTTTGAGCATAGTGGGAAGGAGTATGACGCTGTCATGCAGGAGTTGGTGGAGTATTTTGGGAAATACCACAACGGAGACACTTTGGCCCATTGTGGTTGCTTGGGGTCGAAGGCCTGCTCAATAGCCGAGAGCTCTTTTCTCTGGAAACTTCTATATATCTCTTGAACAAAAAAGAGCTCATGGACATGAGCCCCTTTGCATGCATATTCACACCTCTGTCGGTAAGCCTGCTTTGCAGGCCCCCCACACTAACGCTGATCTGCCGAGGCAATCATTCGGATAAGATAAAATGCCAAGACCTTCCCCATAGTTTCATATGGAGCTCTCAAGCAAGCCAATGCTGCAGTCGACTTTTTCTCAACTACTGCAAGACGAAGCTGTGCAAGAATTATACTGTATGATCAAAGACAGATAGACTTAACTCGGCCCCTTGACATAGTCGTTACCGTGACCCCTGCCTTCCATTCCCCTACTTTTCCCTTCTGTCCAAAATGTCAACACCAATGCCCTTCTCGGACCCTCCACACCTCCTCGGCCTCCCGTCCCCATACTACACCGACTCGCACCGAAGATGGCAAAAAGCCTGCCGTGCCTTCATCGCCGAGCACCTCCTCCCGCACGCCATGGACTGGGAGCGCGAGGAGACGGTGCCGGAACACCTCTTCGAGACCTTTGCCAAGCACAACATGCTCATTCCCAACCTGCCCGCGCCGCTGCCGGTGGCATGGCTCAAGAAGCTCGGGATCCACGACATACTCGGGGTGGTGAAGGTGGAGGAGTGGGACTACATGCACACGGGCATCTACGTCGACGAGATGTCGCGCACTGGGCTGGCTGGGCCCGGGGGCAGCTTAACGGTGGGGATGGCGTTTGGCGTGCCGCCGATCATCAAGTTTGGGAACCAGCAGCTGCAGGAGCGGTTCCTGCCTGATCTGTTATTGGGGAAGAAGAGGACGTGTATTGCAATTACAGAGCCCACGGCGGGAAGCGATGTGGCGAATATTGCGACTACGGCGACCAAGTCAAAGGATGGGAAGTTTTACATCATCAATGGGACGAAGAAGTGGATCACGAATGGGATCTGGAGTGATATTGCAGCTATGGCTGTGCGGACAGGTGGGCCGGGTGCTGATGGGTTGAGTATGATTCAAGTCCCGCTGAAGGGACATCCGGGCGTCAGTATGAGGAGGTTGAAGGTTGCTGGCCAGGTTAGTGCTGGCACAACGTTTATTGAGCTGGATGACGTGAAGGTCCCGGTGGAGAATTTGATTGGAGAGGAAGGAATGGGGATGAAGTATGTCATGACGAATTTCAATCACGAGCGATTGACGATAGCGATTGGGGTTACGAGGCAGGCAAGAGTGGCATTAAGCGCAGCGTTTGAGTATTGTTTGAAGAGGGAGGCGTTTGGGAAGACGTTGATGGATCAGCCGGTTGTGAGGCACCGGTTGGCGAAGGCAGGGGCAGAGCTTGAAAGTATGAGTGCGTGGGTTGAGCAGTTTGTGTATCAGATGTGTCATCTGAGTAAGGCGGAGGCGGACGTTGAACTGGGAGGGCTGACTGCGCTGGCCAAGGCGAAGGCAGGGATGGTGCTGAATGAGTGTGCGCAGTGTGCGGTATTACTGTTTGGAGGCAACGGGTACACAAGGACGGGGCAGGGGGAAATTGCGGAGAGGATCTATCGAGAGGTGCCAGGCGCGAGGATACCCGGTGGGAGTGAGGATGTCATGTTAGATCTGGCGGTGAGGCAATTAGTGAAGAATTTCCAGAACAAGATGAAGATGCTGGAAAGGCCGAGAGGGTCGTCGAAGCTGTAATGGAATAGAATAGCTGGAATGACTTTATGGCGAATACTCACAATAATGTGTGCAAAACCTCCAAGCTGATCCAACTCAGAAACCCCGTGTCCTTGGATCTCTCTGGCTGCTCACTGTGGACATCCTGTACCGTTACTGCAAGGCTTCCATGCATCCTAAACTTGCTGGCCTTGAGCCTCCAGATGCTTTTGGAGTTAGCCATGCAGTCCAAACAATTCGCCACTGCGCTCTAGTCCGCACTCAGGTTAATATCTACTGCAGCCGGCGGGCGCCTATCGCTCAGGCTGAAGCTCATCCATTTCCGCGATCGCCCATCTATCGTGACGTCTTGAGCAGGATATACTGGGGGGAACTTTGTCGCGAATCTTGGAATCTAAGTGGAAGCCCAAGCTGACAGTTCATCCAAAAGCTTCTACTATGGGCTTACCCAGATAACGGCACAAACGATGCAAACACATGACATGATCCATGGCAGACAGTATTCCAAAATCAACGAGAACTGCCGAATCGTTTTCTACTTAAGCTTTATCGGAATTCAGCACATGGCAATCTCTAGCGAATCGCAGGCATTCCCATGTCGCCCAAGCAGGGCGCATGGCTCATGATCAGGCTGCCAGAATCGGGTCCACTGATGCGAAGAGATTGGCTGCGGCTCTCGGACTTAGGCCTGTGAGTGAGGAGCGTTCTGGAATCTGTGACAAGTCAGGCTTTGCGGCCGTGGGGATCCTCGATGGCGCCTTACCCGCCTTGGCCCAGTGAGTCGCACTAGGCGTCGCTTGAACCAGGGTTAAATGTGGGACCTTGGTGGGAAGGATCACTCATTGAGCAGTTGGGGACTAGCCCTCACACCACTCAAGGCGCCCCTGCAGCAACTCGCTGACGCCTCCTTCGCGCCTTTTCGTGTCCGTCGCTCCTTTCCTTTCCGGACCTCGCTCAGCCATCAACTCTCCTTCTACATCTCTCCTACCGCCAACACAGCTCGTACCGATTCTGTCGAATTCTGACGACTTTCTGCTCTGTTACATTTAATCCACTCTTCTTGTCTTTTTTGACCTGCTCAGCGACTCCTTTTTGCTGTGTTCTCTGCTCCGTAGGTCCGATCCGAGTTACCGTCCCGTCCTCACGTCATTCATTTGTCAACACTGTTTCTCCCACATTCCATCTCCCGTCTGGCCCTCCCACGCCGCTCCTACGCTCTCTATTCCAAACCAGGTTTTGCCTGAAACGTTTGCGACGAGTCTATCGCCATCACGCGCAGCCTGCAGGCCACCTCCGACACGGAACATTCATCCAAGACCTCTGTTGCGCTCGCAGCGAGCCAAGTGAGTGCAGCGCATGGACTACAAGGAGTAAAAAACAAGCAATACCGGGTGGCTGCCGATGACGGGGGGGACGAAGTCAGCCCCGGGCGCCTTAACCTTGCGGCGCCGTCCGCTGTGGGTGGCATGTTACGCCTCCTCTCGTGGAGCTCAGGCCTTGCGGCCGACAAGATTGCCACGCCGGAGGTAAACATTCCTCCAGCCAGGCAGCAGCGATTACCTGGCATGGAACCACAGTCATCTCAAAAACTAAAGAGGAAACGGCCCGTCGATGGCGATATCACCGAGGAAACGAGGGGTTCTGCGAAGAGGCACATCGAACGACGAACACACGTGTTGGTGCCCAAACAAAGCCCGCCTGTTGGAGCATCACACGCATCACCGCCTCCCGAACCTCAAAAGGCACCGACACCTCAAAAATCGGTCGCAGCACCGGCTACCGATGTTCAAGAGCAAGCCGCGAACTCTCCACACCCCGACTCCACCATGTCAAGCCAGCTTACACCAGCTCAACTTGAGCCACTCCGTCGGACCATTCAATCTCAGATCGGCCTTGAGATATTGTTGAAACATAAAGAACTACGCCTCATCGATCAAGAACTTGCCAAATGCCAAATTGCTCTCGAGCAATTACGAAGGTGTACTGAGATTCCATATCCAGTGTCAAGGTTACCTTCCGAGGCTGTTAGTAATGGGATAGGACCAGCGCTGCGAACTCAAACCCCAGGGGTGGTGCCTCAATCCCCCGCACCATGGGGTGTTACTGACGGTCCATATTCCCGCCATTACGCAAAATGGCTGCTGCCTGATACAAGATTTGACGGAGGCCTTGAAGCCGAACTAGTCGCACCGCCCAATCATGTGGGGAAGAATCCGGCCAAGGGTCGCACCAGGGGCAGTATGCCTGAGACTGTCGGCGTGGCAACAAAGTCACGCATTCGTGGAGGTGGCCAACTGAAGGCGCTTTCCAGTGGATATCCTCAACCTAAAGACAAGGCTGGCCTTGTGATTCAGAAACGCAAATCAGATGGTTTGGTTATCAAGTTAGTTTGTCTTGATTGTCGAAGGGAGAATTTTTCAAGTGCTCAAGGTTTCATCAACCATTGTAGGATTGCGCATAATCGCAGCTTTGCAAGTCATGATGCAGCTGCAGATGCTTGTGGCGAACCTGTCGAAGTTGATGAGGCTGGTCTTGTTATTGGCAACGAGATTGCCAGCACATCCAGTGCGGGAATGGTCCATCCTCTGATACGTTCAGCGCATTTGTTGAAGAACAAGTCTGAGACTCCGACAGTCGCATACGGTGGTGATGCGATGACCCCGTTACCTTCAACAGGAGCAACTTCACTCGATCAACTAGCACTTCGTGGAGGAGGAGGAACACCTCCACCGACTTACCGAGCATCTCCTTTGACGCCCAACCTGTCGGCTCTTGTGAGAGCCAAGGGATTGGGTTTGGATCTGGAAAAGCTGGTCTCCGATGCCAAGACTCAAGTCACTGTTGAAGATTCGGCCAGTGAGGACAGTGGAGATGAAGAATCTGTCACCCCAGAAGCAGCACCGTTCCGAGGCAGACATCCTCAAGTTGCTGGTACCAAGCAGCCGGTGCGGTCCACTATCTCCCCACATCCTATGGACAGATCAAGCAGTATGAAAGGCGCCAAGATAGATCAAAAGCTACAGAGACTTGAGCATCTAGCAACGCCATCTAACTCGTCACCACTTCCTCCGCGGCACCTTGCTCCCACATCCTACGATCCACAGGAATGTGACAGCCTCGAACCCTCTCCCACCAATGAATCAAATCAAGCTCCAAGTCTTGTGGACGACGATGAGGACTATGACCCTCACAGTCCTTCATTGTCTAGCTCCGTGTCTGACGACGGTGAAGACGCGGAACCGGAGTTCGAGATCCAAGATGATGAGCCAAGCGCGTCTTCGACACGAGCAACTTCCGCTACTGATACAGAGTACAGCGGTACGGCGAAGGAGCGTCCATTTCCTCCACAACGAGGGCGGCCCTCGGCAATCAGAAGGGGCATTGGGGATCGCGAGGAGAAGCATGTCAGTTTCGTGAGTCCGAGTCCGGTACGCGAGATGCTCGTAGGGACACTCAAGGAAAACAAGAAGAGGAAGAAATCTTGAGTCTGGTCGATGTCTTCTATTTTGGGTTAATTTAAGCTACTTGTTTATGACCACTCAGAGGTGGCATTCTTCACTCATACCCCTAGCGCACGGATGGATCTTGGTCGGTTTGACCATTGTTGGAAATGGTATGGCATATGAAGGCGTCAATTCGGAGGCATTACTTACGGCGCAAATGGGGAGGCGGTTTAGGGCTGCATGTCGCAGGCCTTCTGCAGAAGTAGACAGCTTGTATTGTAAATAGCTAGCCAGGATTTTGGTGCATAGTTCTACGAACAGCATCGAAAGGTAGGAAATTTAATGACTCGACTCCAAAAACCCAGATTCATCGTGATATAATTTGCCGAGAACAGTCGTCCTTTTTCTAGTCCAACTAATTCCAGAGTTTGACTTAGTAGCCCTATCTTTCACATCGCTTATTAAATGATTTGTTACGTCGATATTTGGGGGTCTCCAGTGCATGACATGAATCATGGATCAGACCACCATCATTGCCGTCCCTTGCCCAGCAAAATAAAATCCATTACAAGAAAGGAATGGGACGCGAAGCTATGCTGGTGGGGCTATCGGGTTGCTGACATTGCCTACATGCCTTACCGAGTGGTGGGCCAAGCTTCCGCTGCAAGCGAATGATCCTCGTCCAGACATGGCGGCTGCTGCTGCTGCTGATTTTCCTTTTGCATGACTGTATTTCCCAGGGATTGGTTGATTGGGAGGGGAAGGAGATGAGGTGAGCTTTGAGAGGTGCCTTTGGTGCTTACTGCTTAGATTCTTATAAGGACCCTTTTCCACTTTTCTTGCCTCTGATCTATCTTGGTTTGAGAGGGAGAGAGAATTGTGGCTTCAACCTGTAGCACAGTATCCGTTCTCCTTACTTTTCCCATTTGAACTCGTTACATTTGAGACCCCCTTGTAGGCCATTCTCTCGCACATATATTTGCATATACGGAGAATGTCCTCCTCCACTGCCTCCATTCAACCTACAATCTCAATCTCCAACCCACCCAACCCCGGAAGCGATGAAGCCGCCGTCCTTGCCGTGGTGGAGGCACTACTTGACGCGGTCCCATCGAAAGATTCCGCAAAGCTGCTCTCGTACTGCTATCCCGGTTGTAGCGCGGCGAGGATGCGTGGGCCGGAACTGCTGATCGAGACGCTCGAGAAGGTGTGTACGAGTATCGGGGCCATGGAAGGGGAGCTGTGGGAGGGATTTGTCGAGCCTGATGTTAAGGTATGTTTCGCTTTGCAACTAGCAGCCTAGAGCGTGAGGTTTGAAAGGAGCGGAGGAGGAGGAACTGGAGAGCAAGTTCCTCGCTGGCTTTGGAGGGTCGCTCCCGGAAGAATTATGGCGAAGTGGAGGTGTGAAAAGAAAGTCAATGAGGCTGACGTTCTGTGGAGGTCTATAACGACCTCGCCATGGTGTGGTCGAGAAACGAGATCAAGATTGATGGGAAGCTCGTTGCCGTGGGTTGTAATGTTATTAGTCTGCATAAAGTGGGGGCGGAGGGGTGGAAGATTACGGCGATTGCGGATACGGCGCATCCGCCACCCGCTACGGCGACGACGATGGGGGAGTGAGGCTAAAGTTGGAGATGGAGTGGAGAGGGAGCTGGGAGGAGTAATTGTGGTGTAATCTGTACGGGGGCATGGTAGGCGACGGGTTGGCTAGCGAAGCACATACACGTCTATTGTGAGGTGGCCTGAGAAAGGTGACCCTGGCGACTAGCCACTGCGTAAAGGGGAGAGGATGACTGGTAGTGTGTAAGTCCTTTTACGAGGAGATGGGCCATCTCATAGCTGAACTCTACATCTTCTTGATACAGCACGCACCCTTTCCTGACTATCCTACATCACCTCTGCATTACATGTCATGACGTACTGCCAAATGGGATCCATCACAACGCAACCCCTTACTCTCTTTCCCCTTTAGCCCGTACTGTGCATATGCATCGCTTCGATCACCCCTCTCTCTCTTCTCCTCTTCTCTCCTCTTCTCTCCTCTCTCTTCCGCTCTTCTACTGCGCGCGGCATTTGTCGCAGAATGGTTTTCAATCACAGTGATTGGCGTTTCCGCGCTGAAGGATCCACATCGAGAGGAAAGAGAGGCCGACAAAGTCCCCGTCTCAGACAGTGGATTTAATGGAGCCGTGTTTGATGTCTTGACCTTCTTCCGCAGGACAAATGACATCCCCCTCCTCGCCGAGACATTGGCCAAAATGTGAGTCCGCCAATTCCTTTCGCCGTGGATTGTTATGGGATTCAGGTTTGCCGTATGACCTTACAGAGGAAGAATTAGGTATTGACATTGTGGAAGCTGAAATTGGTGTGTCGTGTGTAGATTGCGTCTTCGTCCCAGTCATTATAACGTGATGTATTAGCGTTTACCAAAAGTTTTTACCACCGTGGCTGCCCTAAAACAATGCTGGAAGCGGATAATGCGATGCCTCGCCTACTCTCGCTTCGCCTGGGGGCTTGTCCTAGCTTCAATCGCTTACACAGTAAAAGGCGGAAGACCGGGCTAGATTTGCGCCTCATGATTTAGAATACGCCACCAATCTCTGTCCATGCAAAGCCAGCAAATCCGAGGCATTTTCATGTCGCGCCAACACTTTCGACTTTGCATTGGCGTGATTTACGAGCGCCGAGCTGAAATACATGGGGAATCGCTAACACCCTCATCTAAAGTTACCGCTAACAGCGTCTGAGAATATCCATATAAACAGAGGATTCCCTTCTTATCACGCTGAGACTCTAGTAAATTATCGAATCCTGGTGTGTAAAGATGGCGCAAACAGTGATCGTTGAATATACGGATATCTTTGGAGTACTTGTTATCGCTACATTTGTCGGTCCTCATCCTACAATCACTGTCACGAATCCAGGCATTACGTCTATAATTTCCTATGACGTGACTGCAAATGTGCTTAGTGAGGTTCCAATCTCAACAAAAATAACCCTATCAGCTGCAACTGCACCCTTCACACCGACAGCAACCATTACCTCTATCATACGCACGACAACTTTCCAACTAGCTACATCGCTAACAACGATTCCTGCGATCCAAATCCCTCCCCAGACCACCACTTCCGTTACGTCAGAGCTGTCACTGAGCTCGCTAGGAACTTCGCAGACTTCGGCACCTTCACAACCCGCTTCACCAGCATCTTCAACGACCACACCAGGTCCGCAATCGAACACGGGCGCGATTGCCGGCACTGCTGTTGGCTGTTTCATTGGGGGTGCTCTCATTGCAAGTCTCCTTATCTGGCTCTTCATGAGCTCCCGTCGCAAGAAGCGGAGGCCCCGAGATGTCTTCGCCGAGCATCAGCCAAGCTCCAGAAATGTCAACCAGGAGATGACTCTTCAACCCGAGCTACCTGCCTGACTCTGTCGTTAGCCTGCTTTCGCAGACGAAGATGCCGACGCTGCTGGTTAAACATTGTCTTGCTTATTAGATTGTCTCTCGTATCACTGCAGATAGCGATGCCTCAGGCTTCTTCCTGCCCGCGGATTTTGCCGCTCTCATCTCACAAAGCCTGTCCAACCCCATAGCCTCCTTGCTCATAACCATCATACCCATCACCACCAGCCCATTCACTCGTCATCCCACCATACCTTCGGCCTCGCTGCCTCTCCCTTTCCATGTACTCCTCCTCTGCTCGTAAATCGCTAAGTCTGACCCGCTCGCTGATAATGTCTCCGGGGCTCTGGCTATGTCGTCGCACGCCAGGACCAACACCGGGACTTATAACAGGACTATGCCGCCTTGCTCCAGCAATAGTAGCTGGTCTTGCCCCCATACCGCTAATGCCTGAATCTCTGACGGCGAAACCACGTGCTTCTGTTCTTGGACTATTGCTTCGACGGCCATGCTGGTTAATTCCGCTATTCCTTAGATGGTGATCCGAGTCTGTGGAGTCGCGCCGCCAGCCACCTGGAATTGAGCTGCTGAGGCGGAACGCTGATTCGCCGCTACTTTTTGAGCTATTGTTACTATCACGGTCGGTGGATGAGACGGCGTGAAATGGAGGAGTAAGAGCTTGACTTGCAGGGTCGTACGGGACATCGGAAAAGCGGGTTCGACGCGGGGAGCGTGATGGCACGGCAGGAGGCGTCGAGTTGCGGGTGTGACGGTTGTTGTTATGTTCTAGAATAGGAGAGACATTGCGATCGCCGCGATGAGCTCCCAGAGCAGCTGTCGGTGCAATGCTAGATATGGGCCTAGAGGGTCGATTGGCGTTGTCGTTATTCGGAACCATATCGTACTCTGGTGGCATATTGTTTTGCTGATGGTGAGACTGTGTCATGCTTGGAGGGACAAGGGGCGTTGGAGTACGAGTAGCCAAGGTGTTTACGTCGTCGTTACTGAAGAAACCGCTGTCGGTGTCGTGACCATGAGGTTTGTGGTGATCTGCAACTGCAGCGCCACCAAGAGCACCTGTCCCGGCTGCTGTACCGCTAGCTAAGAGGGCCTCTTGAGAATGGGTACGGTGGTGCCCTGCTGAGTCGAAGGGGGACAACGTTGGTGAGTTGGCAGCCCGATTCAACAATGCAGTATTGGATCCGTCTTCGGTGTGTATCGCATCGGGTACAGGCTTGCGAACTAGGCTACGTCTGTTGCCGCTGTATCTCTTCTCAGATGCTGGATCACTATCGGGATCTCCATTATGGTGATGCATGGCGGCAGCACCCAGAGCTGCTCCACCAACCCCAGCTGCCAAAGCCTCGCCTCCGTGGTGGTTGTAATTGTGATCTTGAGGGGGAAGCGAGCTGCTAGTTTCTCCCATACCATTGATTCGGCGACCCTTGTCTGGGATGAAAGGTTCTTGTCCCGGGACCATGCCGTCAGTGAGTCCTACTCTGCTATTCGGTGCTGTCCGTCGCGGTGGTGGTGGCACTGGCACGAACGGATTCTCATGTGAGTTTCTGAAAGCAGGGTGCTCTGCCATATCCGGAGCTGCAGCTACAGCCATAGAGTGGTCTACTCCCGAAGTCGCGTGCGTTCCCAACAGGCCAGTTTGAGGCAATCCATGTCCACTATTCCCCCGCCAGCCGTCAATATCTTCGTCTGCGGGCGAAATGGCGCGTTGCGAGCGTGTTTTGCGGCGGCGGTGACAGCATATGAGAACTAAGGCAAGGAGGAGAAGGGCAAGTGATAGGGCGCCAAGCACGGACCCGAGGACTATGGCGAGAGTGTTGTGGTGACTTCCACCGGTGCCTGCGGATGACGCGGTTGATGAAGTCGCCGCCGCACCTGCTATTGAAGCAGAACTGGTCAACTTCGACGATGGACTGACCGATGTTGAAGTTATTGATCTTGTAGAGGACGCCGAAGGACTGACGCTGGAAGAGGTGATAGAGCTTGATGTTGAAGTGGCTGTGTTTTGGGCGACGGAAGCCAGAATCGACGTGACTTCGGTGTAGACCGAATACGCCTCGGAAATAAAACTGGCAATGCCATCATTAGTCGTCTGCGCTTGAGTCGAGGCCATGAAGACCAGCGCTGAGGCCAGAATCCAGTACGGTGAGGTCCGCATGCTGACCGATACAACTGCTGGGTAGTGGAAGATCGCGACGGTCGACTACTGACGGACAGTGATTTCGGAAGGGATTGTAGAAGTGAGCAGACCTAGACTCAAAGGTAGGATGCGCCTCAAAGCAATACTGCAAGCGCTACCGAAGAGACATGAATGAGTAGGCGATAAAAGAGAGGTTCCAAAGGCGCCTCCACAAGACCGACTATCAGATCGCGATGAAACATGTTATATGGGAATGCCAGATCATTTATGAATTCATGACCGGTGCCAATCAGGATGCAATGTTAGAACGCCTACCTTCCATTCCTAGTATAGGGGAGGCTATGCCTTGATCTAGATTGCAGCAGACCATGGACTTCGCGGCTCATTCTTTCATACCCTTGCCAGGTCCTGCTCGCCACGAGGGCCATGTCTGCGGCAGACATCCGGAGCGAGCTTGCGGTTGAACGAAGTCCAGGGGTAGAAGACGATCTTTCTTGTTGCAACAAGCGAAGAAGCTTGAATAAGAGCCATCATTGGTTTGGATCGTGCTTGAGGGTGAAATAATAGTGTCAAGCTCATGCAGGACTTGTCGACCGTGGCAGTGCTGGCTAACTCAACCAAGGCAAGAGTGGTCAAACTGTGCGGTTGATTGGCGGAATACGAGCGTTGAACGGTGATAAATAGTTGCAAGGTCGGAGAAACAAAATCCTGCTTTTGGGCAACGCTTGCGCGGAGTGGCGACGATCACCAATGACCAAAATAGTTCGGGCACGTTCTGGACAACGTGGCCTACGGTTCATCACATCAAGTAGAGGCACATATCTAGAGAAACGGCTTGCCAGAACGCTCACCACAGAGCGTCTTTTGAAAATCGCATCGAAGAAGATCCAAAGGCGGTTGTCTAAAGCCACCTTTCGTTGCCACCATGGGCAACGCAGTGAGGGGGTTTTGCGACAGCGTGATCTTCAAACCCCTTTCCCTAGCCGCAGAAATTGCAAGACTCATTCGTCCCTTTGGACTCGTCATCAAAAATCATTACCCTGACTGCCAATGCGCTATGTTCCGGAAATGCCCTCGCTATGCACATCGTAGAATCCTACAACGCTCATGTCCTATCTATATGCACTTAGCATCTAGTCATCAAAGTCGTCGTTCCAACCAAGAGAATCATAAATCGACATCTCACTTCCGCCACCCATCACTCGAGCCATTGCCTTTCCAGCTTCTTCAGGGATCTCAGGCGCGTCCTTGAAGACGTCGTCAATCATGACGTCTGCTTTGCTCATTGGAGTGAACAAGACTGGTCTCTGTGATTTCTTCATTCGTAGTGGAGTATTTTGAATGCTGGTGAGCATGTCTGAGCGCAGCCGGTTGGCAGATGGAGTTGCTTGGATGAGCGGTGCAGCATTTGAATACACCCTATCTGTATGGTCGGATTCAATTCTACCAGCGTCGAAGAGCTCAAAGCTCTCGGATCGTTTTGTCAGGCCCAGCGGGTCTGATCTCTTCGAAGGTTCGCGCACAGGTGTGTCGTTAACTGCTGTTATCACGGCTCGCTTTACGTTCGATATATGTAGCCGATTATTAGCTTGATCAGCCGTCGATGGGCGTATGGCAGAAGATGGAACAGATAGCTCATTAACTGGAGGCTCTGGCAAAGGCTTTCCGGCGGATGAGCTGGACTGGAAACTAAAACCTTGTCTAGCAGTATTGTGCTTTGATTTCTTTGGTGTTGCATTGATCTGTATGCCTATTCCGTTGCGTTTTGTCAGGCTGACCCCCGGCACTCGATGCCTTTCCATTTCGTCGGCAATCTCTTTGGCTGCCAACCCACGGTTTGGCTTCCTCAGGGCGTTGATCGCGGCATCAATTTCTTGCTTCTGCTTAGCCAGATTGGCCAGCTTCTTTTGTTTGACCTCTTGGGTTCTCGCGTCACCAACAAGATCGATCTCCCTGTTTGCGAAGCTCCTTGACTTCTGCAGCCCACCTCGACTTTCGGGTCTCTGAGGAGGCTCCGTTGCTTCTCTCTTGAGATTCAGTAGCAAAGGCGATGTCGAAGAACGTGATAAAACTGGTGGGGAGCCGTGTCTGGAGCTCTGGTCTTCGCTGAGGACCCGCTGGAGGGTTTGTTTCGGGATCGCTCCATGGGAAGCTTTCGCTTCAGTCCCAGGCAATACCCTCGAGGAGCTTAATGATTTTTGCATTGTCTTTCTTGACCGGTTAGGCGAGATTTGAGGTCCACCAAGCTTCTGGCAAATCGCTTTGCATTGTTCAGGGAGGCGTGCTGCGTAAAACGGGATAATCACATCTGAACAGAAGTCTCTCAATCGATCTTTGGAATGGCTGTCTCGGCCACTATCAGCCTTTTGGTTTTCACCAAAATTAGCTGAGAAATCTTCCAATCCGACAGTGTGCCAAATGCAGAGACGATCGACGAGGAGGTCAAGCTCGGATTTAAGGTCCTGTCCTTTCTTCTTCTTCTTGTATTGAGGAAGTGCCGTTAGCGTGACATCTTGTTCCAGCTCTGAAGGTTCTTCCTTGATCAATGGTTTGGAGGCCTTATCCATGGCGCTGGATTTCTCGGCCGCTTCAAGTGCCAGTGCTTCCAGAACGAGAAGAACCTGCATTTCCGTCTCGCGACTTCGCAGATCAGCAATACCGGATTTCATGTCCCTGGTTTGAGCTTCAACTGTAGGGACGTCTGAGTCACCCAACGTCCTTCCACGCCACCACGACACTATGAATTCCTTCTCGGTTGGATACAAACCGTCCTTCCCAATTTTGCGCTTACTTGACTTTTGCTTTGCTTTTGACTTTGTACTCGCTTTTTGCGGCCCTTCGGCACCGTTGGAGACCTCTGCAAGATCCAGGGCTTGCAGTATGTTCATGATTGAGTCTCTGTATTTGAGGTCCATCTTCTTTACGGGTATGATGCTATCCCTACAGAAGTCTGCTAGATCAGAGTGGTGAGGTGTTGGCATTGATTGCATTTGGGTTCTCGCACGAACCAGAGGACCTTTCGCAAAATATGCAAGCGACGTCTTGGAGGTGTATAGCGTTTCCAGGTACTGTTGGTGGAGTGTTTCCAAGACTGACTGAACGTTGGAGGGTACTGCATCAAAAGGATCTGCGAGTACTGGGTCGTTGCCTTGTTGGCATAATGGCTTGGGGTTGCCACTTTGGCCTTTATCATAGATCAACGAGGTATCCTGAGCGAGTATGGCAGGGCTTGGAGGTATGATATGCCCAGCACGGTTCCCATCGATAACAGGTTGCGATGTGTCATGTTCCAGACGTTGCTGCGGTTGTTCCTTATCCTGGATGATAGGGCTTCGTGAAATGGCCAATGTCTCTTTCGAGGGGATGATGGACATCCTTGCAAGCACCCCTCGTCTGTTTTTCGGCTTCTTAGGACTGACTTTAAATGGCTGTTCAGGTACGCCATGCTGGCTACTTGGTCTCGAAGAGCATTGTCTCGCTGCTGAGACTTGTCCGCCGCTCAGAATCCTTTCTAGCAGATCTTTCTCCGATAGACTGCCTCGTCCTGCAACGATCTGCTCTTCCGTCACCCAGCTCGCCAGTAAGCACCCCACGTAGGCGTTGCATCCAAGCGTCTCCACTGCGTAGAGTCTTCCATTTGGTGCTTGACGAGCGACCCAAACATTGTGACCTTCCTCGCTAACGCACTCCGACCGTAGAGCAGTCGGAATTTCAGCGTGAAAGATCAGACGTGCAGGTACTTGGATCGTAGGCGGAACTGAATCAATCCATGCGAGGGGTAGTTGTGATCGTGGCAGATTCGCAATCAATACCAATGTGAAAGATTTGCTCGTCGGAGACTCAGGAAGCGTCTGCAAAATGCTCAGCATCTAGCACTAGAGGTGCATACCCTGACTCACCCTCGCCTCGATTGTCTTGAGAGTATCATGCTCCTGCTCGTAGTCATCTCGCTTCCGTTTCTTGAGCGACTGTGGGCTTTTCGGACGTCGATTTAATGTATTGCATGAAGTTAATGCAAGAACATTGCTGCTCGAAGACAGACGTTCTTCCATAAACGATCAAGAGCAGATACTTTATCACATGCAGTATTGGATACTTCAGGTGACACGGCTGTCTCTGCGCTTCTGAAAGGATGCCGAGGACGCGACGCGATGGCTTGGCAGCACATTAGAACTAAAATCCGCTCCGACCTCACCTTCACCCTCACCCACACCATGCCGCTTTAAAAACTCGCACCTCGCGAGCAGGGTGAGCGACGGGTGAGTGAAGGGTGAGCGCCTCGTGACTCGCGTGCACGCTCACCCTCGATTTATGGGTCCCAAAATGGACTCTCTTCTTTACGCTATTTTGGGCTCCCTCCTGCGCAACCCGCTTCGTCTCGCCTTTGTGGATCCGACAGACAGATACTTGAGGGCGTGGAAGCCCGTTCCGTCACGCCTGTGGTTTGATCAGCAATGCGTGCCTTCCCGCTTCTTCTCCCTCCTCCCTCCTTCTCCCTCTTCCAACGGCCGTCTTCTCCACCATCATGGCGAAACGAAAAGCCACGGCCGAGGAGCTGGACGCTCGAGCCGAATCCAACGGCTATAAGAGAGGGGTACACCGAGAGAAAGACAGCATTCGGGACAACGGGAAGCACAATAAGAAGACTATCAGGAATCAAAATTCGTGTAAGACTCCGCCTCCTGACCCGCCTGCCCCAACGGGGTTGGCGCGTCCTCTTTATAAAGGAAGCTGTTCCCTCCTCCTGTGTCTCTTTTTCCCACCACCGCCAGTGCCCCAAGTCCTTTCCTGCACAGTTGCTCTGCGACAGGCGAGGCCCGGCGGCGCCCACTCTCGTCTCATTCCGCCCGCCTGTCATCCAATCCCAAAAATGCCTCACCGGCCTTCGCGTCTCCCTCATCACGATGCCACGATTTCCCGCCTGGCTTCACGGCACAGCCGCGACCAGCTGAACTCTTCTCTTCCCCTTCGTTCTCCACGACGGCACTTCAGCAAACCAATGAAGCTCGACGGGCACTCTCCCCTGTTGCAGCAGCCGGGGGCCGCCCGGTTGTCGGTCAAACAGAGGTCCCAAGGTGCTGCGTGGCCTGATTCTTAAGGCCACGGGCCTTGTTAGTGGACACTTCGAGCAAGTACAAAGTGGATTTGAAGCCAGGAATATCAGAAGTCGAGTGGTATCATACACATTACTCTATATCACTACATTACTGTTACACGTTCATGAAAACACAGCCAGCGACCACCGCCAAAGTGACTAGGGAGACCGTAAAGAGGGACGATGCGTCGCTGGTGGAAGCGTCGGCAATCACGCTAGGTCCGACAGGCGTTCTGCCCACCACACTGAGTTCTCCCGTAGGGCTCAGAAGCCCATATGAACTGTAGTTGGTATACCCCGTGCCCGTTGCCCCAGCTTGCCCCATACTGAGCCTGGCGAAAAAAACCCCTGCTGGGATGGTAAGCATGCCCGGGGCCATGGTCGGTAAGATACCGCCGTTGCGAAAATAGAACACGTTCACACGCACAAAACCGTCAACTCAAACGGGTTGAGCTCCGTACTCGATCAGCATCCTGGCAATGTAGTGGTAACCATTGGATAAGGCTGTTTGCAACGCACTGCCAATCTCTCCTCCCCTGGCATTAACACCAGCGCCGCTTTCAAGCAGTAACTTCACGATTCGCTCATCGCCACTGCCGGACGCTGCAATCAGCGCGTTACCATATTTCCCTCCTCTAGCATCAACCTCACCTCCACTAGAGAGCAGCAGCCTGACAATGCCTAGATTTCCCGCACATATAGCCGCCTGTAGTGCGTTGCCATGTTCTCCTCCCCTGGCATTGGCGTCAGCCCCGCTCATTAGCAGCAACTTAGCAATTCGTTCATGGCCGCAAGCCGAAGCCGCCTGTAGGGCGCTGCCATATTTGCCTCCCTTGGCATTGACATCGGCCCCGTTTTCAAGCAGGACCTTCACGATTTGCTCGTGGTCGCTCCTTGATGCCGCCTGTAGCGCATTACCATAGTAACCGCCTTGACCATTGACGTCGACACCGCTTTCAAGCAGCAGATTAACGATTTGCTCGTAGCCCCTGTCTGAAGCATCCTGTAGCGCATCGCAATACGGTCCTCCAGGGCCGTTGACATCAAGCCCATTCCAGAGTAGCAGCCTGACTATTTGAGTATGGCCATGTATCGCGGCACAAACCAGTGTGTTCCCATATTGTCCTCCCCTGGCATTGACGTCGGCTCCACATTCAAGCAGTAGCTTAACAGTTTCTTCGCGACCCCAGAAAGAAGCCGCCTGTAGCGCATTGCCAAACTTTCTTCCCCTGGTATTGATATCGGCTCCACTCTCAAGTAATAGCTTGACGACTTGACTGTGACCATTTTCTGAGGCTGCTATAAGTGCATTGTCATGCTCACTTCCACTAGCATTAACTTTAGCCCCACTCTGAAGCAGTAGCTTGACAACTTGACTGTGGCCTCCCGTCGAAGCTGCTATAAGTGCATTATGTAATCCTCGGGTATTGGCATTAGAACCCATTTCGAGAAGCCGCCCAACAATCTGCTGGTGACCTCCCCACGAAGCTGCTTCTAGCGCATTGCACAGTCTTCGGGTAGCGATGTTAGTACTCTCTCCGAGGAGCCCCTCAACGATATGGCTGTGACCTCCCCATGCAGCTGCTTGCAGTAAATTACCACAGAATCGTTCTTGATCACTGAAACCAGAACTTTTCTGAAGTAGTCGCTCGAGCATCTGACTGTGATTTCCCCATAATCTTGCATAGATTGCATTGTCCCTAATAAATATGCTCTCGAGATTAACTTCGGCGCCCTTCTCCAACAGCTGCTCGATGATCTGGCTGTGGCGTTTATATAATGCTTGTCGTACTGCACTTCCATATTTCCCTCCAACGTTAACGTAAGCACCCTTCTCAAGCAACTGCGCGACTATTTTGCTGTGGCCTTCACGCGACGCTGCTTGCAATGCATTGCCGTATTCCCCCCCTTGAACATTGACCTCAACACCCGCATCAAGTAGTTGCTCGACGATTTCGCTATAGCCCTTTGACGAAGCTGCTTGCAGTGCATTGCCATATTTTCCTCCTTGAGCATTTGCATACGCACCATTCTTAAGCAAAAGCTCCACTATCCGGCTGTGGCCCCCCATCGAGGCTGCTTGCAATGCATTGCCATATTCACCCTCCTGGGCATTAACATCAGCGCCTGCCTCGAATAATCGGTTGACAATCTGAATATGGCCTCCTGCCGAAGCTGCTTGCAATGCATTGCCATATTTTCCCCCTTGAGCATTTGCATAGGCGCCCTTCTTGAGCAAATATTCGACTACCTGGCTGTGACCTCCACACGAGGCTGCTTGCAATGCATTGCCATATTCACCCTCCTGGGCATTAACATCAGCATCTGCCTCGAGTAATCGGTTGACAATCTGAATATGGCCTCCTGCCGAAGCTGCTTGCAATGCATTGCCATATATTCCCCCTTTAGCGTTAACCTCAGCACCTGCTTCGAGTAACTGCTGGACAATCTGGATATGGCCTTCTCTCGAAGCTGCTTGCAGTGCATTGCCATAATAACCCCCCCGAGCATTAACCTCGGCACCCACTTCGAGAAGCCGCTGGACAATCTGAATACAGCCGCCCACGGAAGCTGCTTGCAGTGAATTGCCAAAATCTCCGCCCTGAATATTGACGAAAGCGCCCTGCTCCAGTAGCAAATCGACGATCTGACAATGGCCTCCCCGTGAAGCTGCTTGCAATGCATTACCATAAAAATCTCCATTTTGAGCATTCAGATCAGCACCCCGCTCGAGCAGTCGCTTGACGATCTGGCTATGACCTTCTGACGAAGCGGCTATTAGTGCATGACCATGGAATCCTCCTTTGGCATTGACATCGACGTCCCTCTCCAGCAGCCAATCGACGACTCGACATAGACCAGACAACGATACATAATAAAGCTGAGGGGCGATATCTTTCTCTTTTCTTCGAAAGAATCTCTCGGGTCCCGGGCATTCAGGGTCAGATATTCGAATCCAATTTAAAAAGCAGTCTCTGGAACCAAGAACTTCTCTGATAAGTGGATTCAACAAAACTCCACTAGCATCCCATTCAATAGCTCGAGCATGCTGAGTCCAGTATTGCGCTGCATATGCGGCAAGTGGATATTCTTGATAAATCTCCACAGTCCAAGAATCTGGTTTGTCGAACTGCAAAAGATAGACAAGGCAGGTCCGAGCTATAGTTAAAGTGGCGGGTATCTCGAGTATACTGAAGTCCGAGGCTGGCCCAGCTTGAATCCGCTTTGAAACAAGGTATTCTTTGACAGAAAAATGAGCCAATTTCAACTCTTCTATTTCTTCCGTACCGTCGTATGGATTTTCAATGGTTGCAGGCGAAATGATAACTAGACTCGAACAGATTATGAGTAAATCTCGCTGGTCTGTAAGACGTCGTTCAGGGTCAAATCGGAGACCGCATTCTGAATTGAATGCAACGATTTCGGCAACTTCTTCGATCCTTAATGAGCGCGCCGAAAAGGCCAGCCATTGGAGAATCCTCAAGGCGTCTTGTGCGTACTCATCGCCGATGCTCAAAAGTATTCGATCGTACGTGTCATCTAATGTTTTTGGCAAAGTCTCCAAAGCCTTTTTGACTGCATCTACGGTTAGGCATTTCCGCAGCGCGTCTAACTGGCATACTACCCATCGAAACCTAATATTCCGTCAATATTTGACGCGATGCCGAAGACTGTAGAAGAGGTGACTTACATTCCGCATGCACCATCCATCAGCTTTTTTGAAATTTCGTCTTTCACGGATGCTGGCCACTTCTTTAGTTTTGGATCATTATGGAGTGTCTCGCGAATAAATAGCTGAATGTCATCACCGACTTGACTGCTCTGGATGCATACTTTCTGGGGAAATAGCGAATCCAAGGCATCTTCAATATCCCGCTCTTTTCGGCTCGTAGCTAGAACTTGCACTTTCCCAATACTGATCTCTTGAAGCAGTTTTAAAAGCTCTTCTCTGTCCGCACATTCATCTAGAGCATCAAGGATGATGTAGGTTTTTGGATGTAATTGGAGCATGGATTTAAGACTTCCCACAAGCCCGTCGTAACTTGGCTGATGTTTGCCGTCTTTACTGCGGGAATAAAGTGCCTGCAGGGAATCGGAGTATTTCTCGCTCTGCGTCGAAAGTTGTACGATGAGCGAGCGTATGAGATTCTCGTGTTGTTGCTTTTTATCATCGTTAAAATCGAAGTAAAAGTAAGCCATCCGACACGCTGAATTCAATTGGCAGTATTTCGAAACTTCTTCGATGATTGTTGAACTTAAACGAACGCCGTTATTTTAACACAGTAGCATGAAAGCCAGGCCTCGTACCATAATACTGTCTTTCCACATCCGGCTATTGCCGTAGTTAGTAATGTGTCATGCCAGCCAAGGCATATCATACGGTTGTGGCCCATGATGCGATGAATCGCATCATTCTAGTCTTTTGGTCTTTTGGCCGAGGCTATGGGCCACGCCTTGACATAATGATGCGATTCCACGTACCCGATAGTTTAGTAGCAAGTACCTGGTTATTGCGATAACTACGAACGCGAAGCACGCCTGCGGTACGCAAGGTCCGCCCTTGGGGCTAGGCTGTATGAATAGGTGTGGGTGATGATTTCCAGGCCTTCGCTGGGGTGCGTGCGGAGTGTGGTAAGCCGCGTCGAGATGACGTCAAGCCACGGTCGAATACCGGGGGTCAGGTCTTAGGGCTCCGGGACGTAGCCCTAGGGAGGAGGGGATGAATTGTCATGCCAGCCAAGGCATATCATACGGTTGTGGCCCATGATGCGATGAATCGCATCATTCTAGTCTTTTGGTCTTTTGGCCGAGGCTATGGGCCACGCCTTGACATAATGCTGGACACAAATAGATGTGTGAGGTAACATACGAATGCCGTACAGCCATAGTATTGAGTTTGAGGCCACTTTCCAATCTGTGAATAGTCTTCCTTCCGTGAGCCATGAGCCTGTTCTTGCATGTCGCTTTCTGCATGCAGCGTTGTGGTTCGAGGACGGATCCGGTGGCGACAGCCACTGATGAATCCTTAGCAGATGGTCGTCTTCGCAAGTTAGCAAGGCTCTGATTCTCGGTTCCTAATCCAATTAATTTGTACCTGCTCTGATTGATCTAACATCGCCTTGGATGGATAGTACCACATCTTGCGTGGCTCGGACTTTGCCTCCCGTGTCGGTACGCCATCGCTTTGCTTGCTCATAATTTTCTCGGGTAGTGCAGTCAAGGTCTCTTAAGCGTTTGCCATTTTCATTGACAATGGTGTGAATGTCACGAACATCCTCTGCAACGTTGCGTATATAGCTTTCTACAGCACGGGTGATGATGCTGCGCACAGGTGCAGGGGTAAAGTCAACTTGAAGATGTAACGCTGGCTATCCGAAGAGGAACTTACAGCTGATCTGAATACAACGCCATTTCAAATAGCTTCCTCGCTTCTTCCATTACCTGCAAGCTCTTCTTCAACTTTCTATCGAAGCGTTCCCCAACGACGTACCGCCCCAAGAAAGTGGTGTTTTGCAACCGTTCTCTAATAATTTCTAGTGCCTCTTCACATCTCTTCAGCGGTTCGGCGAGGTGATTTAGGGCGTTTAGCCTGGTCTGGTCATCTTCATTGATCTCGTAATGAGTTTGTAAATTTTTGATGGCTCCATTAAAGTCGTATAAGGACTTTGCGATTAAATCAAGGCCAGCCGGACTGTGCTGTGATGGTCCAAGGAATTTCTTGCCCAGTTTGAGGCAGGCTCCCGTTAGCTGGACAACAGCCATGATGCTTGCCGCAACACTCAAACCATCCATGTTTCTTTTAAGGAGATGTGGGAAGTGGAATAGTACAAGTAGTTCAAATAGAAGTGACTCTATTGATTAATTCTGTTCAGTCACAAACGTTCGGGATTGTTGTATGGGCAAGAGTTGCAGATGCCTCACATGGATTGTCCGCGGAAATGGCGAGGAGCATGCGAAGAGAGCATGCTAAAGAAGGACACATCATCAAGTCAGTGTGCTGTGGGTAGTTCACCCCCAAGCCCGGGGTGAGCCCCTCACCCAAGGCTCACCCAAGGCTCACCCGGGCTCACGCGCCTCAGGGCGGCGTCACCCTAGGACTGGAGCAGGGTGACCTCGGGGCGAATTTTTGAAACTACGGTAACTTGTTCTCTGGGCAAGCCATCCTAGGACAGAACCATTACAGATAAGACTCATGAATCCGAGTAAACATGATTGGCAATGCTTATGATCAAGGTGTAGTGCTAACCGCCACGGCATTACTTTATCTAGCATCCTCCATGTACGCTCTCTTTGGCAACTCTAGACAAGCCTAGCTTGTCCTCTCGTAGTAGATTGATATATACTCTGCGGATACATAGTTACAAAATCTAACATCAGCTTCCACCCTGTCAATTCAGTAATTTCGCCATACCATTTGGTATGGAGGCATTAGGTGAGATAGTGTCCGGCGTCCTCCAGTCGTCCTCTGTTGGGGATTCAGGAGCTGGCGATGGTTCAGTGCTCGAGTACTGTTGTGAAAGATTTGGGAAGAGCAGAATGTTGCTATTGGCGTTTGATCGTGGTGACAGTGGAGCTTTCTGCTCTTTGACGGTTGATAATCCCTTTGAGACGCCGACTGGCTTCGTGACCTTCCCGGTGATGACACCTTGTGTAATGGGCGCTTTCGCCTTTGTTAGAGTCCTTTTGCTAAGGTTGCTCTTAGGTCGACCACTTTGCTTGCTTTTGTTCTCCTTATCGAGCACTTCGGATATAGAACGTCCCAAGCTTGCTGGATTCTTCACAACCACTTTGAGGTTCGTCTTCGCTGGCGAACTCTTAACACTCTTTTCTAATTTGATCGCCTGTGGACGATCGCTCATTTCATCGTCCATGCTCACAGGAGGAGTCATCATTCCACCAAGGTGGAGTAGGCCTTTCTTCAGGTGATCTTTCCTCTTCGTGGGTGTTTCTGGAATGACGACCTTGATCTCACCTTGCGAAGATTTCACTTGCTCGCCTTCGCTTATGGTGTATTCCTCCAATATTTCTGGACTAACGTCGTCCCAATTCTTGAAATCGGCTCGTCGGGCAACCTCGTCACATTGACCACTAACTACCAGATCCCAGCAATCCTCGAACTCCTTTCCGGGCGGTACAGGGTCTTGGTTGATCCACATTGAAATGCCATTCTGCTTCGATCTCACCACTCCGCACATTTCACGGACGATTCGTCTGACCCCCGGGATTTTCAAACTGGTGCCAACGACAATGATAGCATCAGGGCGGCTTCGCAGATCAGAAGTCATGACAGCACCGATAGCCTCATCATCTGGGTTGTGCTCGTGATAAAGAACGATTCGTGGACGTAGCTTTCCAATACCATGACTCCTCTTACCAGCATGACTGGTGCGCAAGGCGTCCTTCACCTCACACTCCGGACACAGTGGCGGTTTGGGACCTTGAAATAGGTCTGCTTGGAAATCTGAGGTATGCCTGCACTTTTGACACATCATCTTTTCAAGTCCTCCATGTAGTTGGATGGTCTGTGGCCAAGGGCCTTTATGGTTGAGTGGGACTTGTGTGGCAAGCGGTGGCAGAGAGGTGTCTATTCCGTCAACGTTTTGTGTATAGAGTCGAAGTAGCCGGCCTTCCTGGGCCAGGCGGGCGAGGAGGTGGTGGAAAGGGGTCGGCGTAGCTTTGGCAGCCATATTGGACAGATCCCGGACCATGTCATGGAATGCAGAGGTAGAAGAGTCATCTTTGTAGACAGAAGCATCGAAGAGCTCTTTGCCAGAAGATTTCAGCTTGTGTTCACTGCGAAGGGTCTTGAAAAGGCCATGTTGGGATCGAAAGTCCGGTATTCCGGCTGAAACAGAGATTCCCGCACCAGCCACCACGACTATTTTTCGCCTTTTTCGTAATGTCTTCAAGAGTAAATCAAGCGCGATTCGGTGGTCGTATTCGGACTGAGAGGTTTCTGAGCTTAAATCGAGGTACTGGGTTGTGCGTGGTTTTCGCTCCACCTTTCGCCGTTTTCGTGCAGGAGGCATGTCATCGTCTGCATTTTCGTGTGACGGTGGAGTGGGTGGCCGCCAGGTCGCAGGTAGAATTGGTGAACTGGGAGGTGAGCTCAGCGGAGAGCTAGGAATGGAGCTGAGGGGAGAAGAAAGGTCTGAGGCAGCGTCGAAGTACATGGAGTCGTGGGAAGGCTCGTCGGGAAGGTGCACCAGTGAGCTACTCATCGTGTTTCAGGCAGTCACATTGAGTTTGACGAAGTGAAAAGTCGAACTCGGCGAGAGTTATCACCTCATGACTCCTTCCACGCAGAAGGTTTGCGAGCGCCCTCTTTCGTCGGCTCAAAACATGAATGAGAAGGAGTCAAGGTGAGGTACTCATGAGGCTCCCTGAGTAGCGCCCGGGGCCTATTTAGCGTTTCTTTGGGCTATTATTGACAACACCCCACAATCAAACATTGACCTGGGAGACCGAATTATCATGAAGATGCTAGCGATGTACGTCCGAGAATGAAACTTGATATATACTACTATGGAGTAACACCAAAATTTTCAATTCTGTATTATGCCTACGATGTATTGCTGAATGCCAGGCGCAAGTTCCTCGCCCACTTATTGGCTGAGGGCTTCGGGCGCGGTTGGCCTGGCTACACGCCCGAAACGTGGCCTTCCCCCTACGTAGTATTTGAAGGATGGTATCTTTTCCTAGCTATAGTCGCGCCAACCAAAAGAATGCCATTGCTCTAGCATAGTACGTACAACGAGCTGGTAACGATGGCTGTGTGAAGGCTTGCCAGCCAGCTTCTAGACGCTTTTGAACAAGGCTGGCACATTGACCGCTTCGTTCATCACCTGAAACTCGCTTGCCAATGAAAACACTCTCTGATGCTATCGTCCTTGAATATCCCTTTTCAAACATAACAAGACATTTACAGCCAGTCACTGATTTTGGATTGCTTTATGACCGGATATTGAAAAACTTGAGACCGTTTCGACACTGTAGGCGCTCATTGAGTTCGTCCAGAACAAAAACATTATCGTAGCGGTCTGTTAGGGCGGCTCTACATTATAGAAGGACGACAATCAGCCACCGAAGGGACATTCTATATTACAAATCATGGAAGGAGGTGACCTGGAAGTCGATGACCTCTTCGGCGACAATGGGGGCCTCGTCGACGCCTCGCTGGATGCAGCTCTTGCTGGCACAAGCCTAGATCCCATCCAGATGCCTGTCAGGGGTCTTGCACAACGTGTTGATGACATTCATCTGTCGGGATGCCGTCAGTAAGTTCTACTTTGTGATAACATTGCCCAAAAGTTTCGTTCAGTCATCGCAGCGTCGCCAGTATAAATTCTCTCTCACATTCCTCACAATTTGGACTCGGTGGTGGACGTTCGCAACGCTAATATCCTTCTTTTCAGGAGAATTGCCTGGTCACGCTTGGGAGGCATTGCATACATATCGCCTGACAGTTCCGAAGTCAGGTTTCGCTGCCTGAAATTTCAACCTACGGTAGCCAAATGGGATCTGAGCAAGGACTATTCGATTGTGCAGCGAGCTGTTACTGATGAACATCATGCTTTTGTCCACTTGGAGTGGAGTCAAACAGGAATTGATCTAGCTGTTGCCGATACCGTGGGCAAGGTGTCAGTCTTCACATTTTCTACTACAGCAATCAACCAGTCTACCGCGGCGCCAATTGCAACGATTGATCAACACAGTGAACTCGATCGAGCCGTTGGCATGTACTGGCTCAATCCCGATCGCCAGGTGAGTCGCCGATTCCTGTGTCTGAATGCTTGCTGAGAGCCTCTTAAGATCATGGCGGTCCTTCAAGCGTCCAAGGACAACGACAGGTGGACACATCTCAATACTCGCCGCAAGCCTCTGGGACCTTACGGGCCTCGTGCCCTGGCTGTGGTAACTCGAACCGGATCTCTCCGGTTGGTTTATCAGAAGCCTGATGGTACTTGGTCAATAGCCAAAGTAGATCTGGGAAGCCTACTTTCGACTGGAAGCCTTGTAACACATGCTGCAATAGCCCCGACTCAAGGTCAGCCCAATGTCTGTACGAACATACAGCGACTTGACTGACCGAACTTCGCAGAAAACAAATTGCTTGTTGCTACCCAAACATTCGATCGCAAGATGTTTGTGTATCTCGTCCAAATATCCTGGCCTGATGTAAAGCGAGAACCCGGAAGAGAGATAATACCGTCTTTCGACGTAGAACACGTCAAGGGGTTTGTGCCAACTGGAAGCATCGATAGTAGCAGCGGTAGTGGAATGATTGCAAATCCTTCGATATATGACACATCCTCTTTGGGCTTGTCTCATCTCGAAATAATAGCGACCTCGGATGTTGACAAGGCCGTTCAGCTACCGCTAATGATCATTGCTGTTTACACATCTTCGGTCAACTCGCTTGGTACATCCTCTGGAGGACAGCCACTGTTCAGCACGATCAGCAGATGGAATGTTGCACCGGCGGAGCGTAAGCTGCATCCTCGATTCGATGAGATTACATCAAAGACGGGGGCCACCCCTCTGCCACCAAAGATAGATCTCCAACGACTATCAGATATACATATCGATCAGATCATTATATCGCTTCACCAAGTCGATAATGGTGCTGCAATTGCTGTCACCACCCAAGATGGGGCAACTTCATTTTACGATCCAAGAACAATGACGCAGCTCTACTTTGAGACTGCTATAAATGAGGTAACCAGCATGCTATCGCAGCCTGGCTTCGCCTTCCCAATCAGCCCAACGGCTCTTCAAATCGCGTTCTCCCCAACAGGCTGCGCATCTGCCAGTCTCAACATGGATGGCAAGATCGAATTATCAAGCATGGAATACCACTCAGGCCTAGGCGTTGAGACTTCTGGCCATGCCAGTGACCCAGGGTTAGACGCCACCCTCGCTTCAATCACCCTTGCCTTCACCCGAGCATGCTACTCCGGCTTCAACTGCGACGATGTCCTCCTGTGCACGCTGCGCTCTCTCCGTCCCGACCAACACCCCCAACTCATGTCTTCAATGTACCAATCCCTTTTCAAAGATGCCGATCTCATCGCCGGGCCCGGGCCGGGCTCGGAAATCGACAAACTGCCTCGCAACCAGATGGTTGCGAGAGTCTTGAGCCTCCAGGCCGCCCTCGGCTACTCCACTCCTCCTGCCAACCCAACCACCAACCCGCCCAAACAACCCCCACCTAAACGCAACCTCTCCTCTGCCTTCGCTTGGATGACCCTCAACATCCGATGCGTCGCCGTCCACGTCTACATCGCCCTATCCGCCGCCAAAGGCACATCTTCCGAATACGTCGAGCCCGACATCCTCAGCGTCCTCTGCAACAATATTCGCTGGTCCCTGGACCTGTTCAAGCTCATTGTCAACGACTTGTTCGACATTACTGAGGCCGCTGAACGCCTGAAATACAAGGGCGAGAATGGCAACGGAGATACCAACCAAAACCCAACCGTTGACCAAGAGGTGTATCCGGAGTCGACGGCTCCGCTGACGAGGCTGCTTGTCACGTCACTCTGGTCTCGCTTCTTCCTCCTGACGATTTCGCGTTGCTTTCGCGGCATTCTGGCTGTGCCGAAGTCTGTACATCATCAATCGCTTGACACAGTCTCGCTGCTGGCGTTTGGGCGGATGGTGCAGACGATTGAAGCGGGCGGACTGCCACTAGAAGCCTTCGAGCGGTTGCTTGGTGGGGCGGATAAGTTTGTTAGAGCGGCCTATCAGGAGAGCGGGTATGGGGATAGAGAGCGGGCGGATACGGAAAGGGAGATACTGGCCACTGGGAGGATGGAAGGGACAATATTAAGTGGAATAGTGGGGAGGTTGTGTGAAGAGGTGTTGCCAATGACGAGGGGGGAGGTGGATCGATTGACACTTTTTGTGGGGGAGTATGGCTGGGTTATGCTTGAGGGGGCTGTGGCGGGAGTGCCTGGGGTACATGCCAATGAAGAGGGAGAAGGAGAGGGTAACGGGGTACACGGCCTTTTGGGAAGGAAGGGGAAGCAGGAGCTGGTGGATGTGCATAGGAAGAAAGCGGTCAAGGGCGGGTTGAACACAGAGGTGAGAAGGTGTGTCAGGTGTGGGTGTGTGAATGTTGATTTGGCAGGGCCACCTAGGACTTGGCCAAAGTTCAGTCAGGGGCAGGCTGTGAGGTGTGTGTGTGAGAGTGGGTTTGTGATTGAAAAATTGGCGGACATGTAGCATGATAACTCTTCGCAGCCATTGGATTTGCAAAGTTTGGCCTAGATGTTCCGAAGGCGTCCCAAAGCTGTTGATTCGGTGTCTGTTCAATCAAGATGTTACGCAGGAGAGAGATAAGAAAATAGGCAGAGCAAAACGAGAGTTGTTTTACTGCAGATCATAAGGAGGTAGCTTTGAGCAGCGTATGAAACTCAGAAGGTCGAAATGGACGCGCCATATATTTCCGAGCAGAAATAGCAAATCGTTTGGTATTTCGAGTTGTGGGATGATCTTGAATTTGGTGTGCTAGTCGAAATTCGCTTCGATTTCGACCTCCTAGCTCGAAGTTTCACTGTATAAAACCATTGACTTGTCTCTTTTGTCCGAGCAATGCAATCCTCTAGATATCATTGACCCCATTCAGGTGCTTCGCAGGTATTTCGCTTCGCCGCTAGTGCTGCACCATGCTTCATCACGCCGCAGATATCACCAATCTCACCAACCCACCAGCATCTTACTCAGCCTTAACAGCATATTTCCTCATGGGGAAATGCGTCTGCTTCTTCTTCTGCTTCTCCGTCACCCGGCTTGCATCTTTCTTCGACAGCCGTCTTCTAATGGCTCGAGTCTGCTTTGGTCGGAGGTCGAGAGGGAGATATTTCTTGTTCTTGTAGAATATCCGTAGTTGGTGGCGTTGGTTAGCGTTGATGATTGTGAGGGTTTTTGCAATTGATTTGCGGAGGTCGTGACTGCGAAGGAGGTACAAAGTTAGTGGTTGCTCCTTCCTCAAAATGCAAAGGCTGAGGACTGTCCCAGAGTATCCCAGATCTCGAGAAGCCTTACATTCTCGTGAGTTTTGAAGCAGCACCTCCAGCGATCTTCTGGACGCGAAGTTGGCCGAGCTCTGATTTGAGGTCGTCGAGTTGCTTCTTCAGGTCATCTTTGTTCTTGCTCCAGAGCGCACCGGTCTTGATCTTTGCGCTGGACGACTGCGTGTGTATTGGTAAGCATAGACATCGTTTTTGAGCAGTTTATACTCACCATTTTTGACCGACTGTCGACGAGATACTGATGCGCAATGGATTGACTGCGATCTTTTGAAATTCGAGATTGTGCCCACTAGGGTTTTCGGAGGCTGCTAGCGGCCGCTGTGCCAAGAGCTACCTGCAAGGTCAGCCTTGGCATGCGCATGCTCTGGCAAGTCGCGGGAGGCATGATCTCTCGAGAGGGCCTGCATGAATGCAATTACTGCTATAACCTGAACAAAGAATCTGTACAAATCTCAAATCCTAAGACCACAGCCTGGAAAGAGTTATTAGCTAGGAGGACCCTGTACGCCTTACATGACCACACAGATCCTATAGGATTGCAAGATGTCAAGTGCAACAGGAACTGGATGGGCGCAGCTGCGACAACAACTCCGGTCGTTAGAAAGCCAGGTAAATCAATATCATGGCGTGGAAGTTAAAACGGGGATTTTGACCAGCGAGCAGACCGAAGCACTTTTCCACACATACTCTCAATTTGCATCAACGCCCAATCTGCCCCAAAAGCCATCCGAAGAAGAGCAAAGAACAGAAGCACAGATACAAGATCTGCTTGATAAAGTTAGCTTGTCGGCTAAAAATATGTGCTTCATGTATGTTGACCATTGAATCCAGCGAGAATCACTCATCGCCCAACTCTCCCGCCTCCTCGACTCCGAATCCGCCCTTACCACCTCCACACTCAAACAGAACAGCCTCTCCCGCCACCGTGAACTCCTCTCCGAACATCGTGTCGAGCTTCGCCGATTACGCTCTTCGATATCCGAAGCCCGCGATCGCCAGCACCTGCTTTCCAACGTCCGCTCGGACATCGATGCCTACCGCTCTTCCAACCCTGCGGAAGCTGAGGCGGAATATATGCTGCAGGAGCGCGGACGAATAGACAACAGCCATAGCGTCATCGACGGTGTTATCAATCAGGCTTATGCGATCAATGAGAGCTTCGGGGTGCAGAGGGAAACCCTGGCAAGTATTAATAGGAGGATTGTAGGAGCGGCGAGTCAAGTTCCGGGGATTAATGGGTTGATTGGGCGCATAGGGGCGAAGAAGAGGAGGGATGGAATCATATTGGGGGGCTTTATAGCTTTCTGCTGCTTGATGTTGCTGTATTTTCGGTAGCATGGGTTTGGGGTTGGGTTTTGACGAGAGCAGGGCTTCTACACGGTTCGCTGTTGCCCCAAGAGTTCCGAACATATTTTCCATTACAGCAATTCACCGATTACACCGTGAGCCGGGGCTTTAGCAACATATCGAGAAACCGATTCCGCTTTGGGTGCGCCACTTTCCACTGACATCCGCTTTCTATGCCATTTCCATTACTGGGAAGATCACTTGCCATTGGCACTCCCAATGATCACAACTTCAACAGCGGCGAAAGGAGCAGTCGTCCCTAAAATCTCCTTTATATTCGCATTCCCGGGAAAGTGGACTACGACACGAAGAAGCGCCATCATACCAGTGGTAATGCCAATCCGTGAGACTGTCCTTTGCACACGATACAACCATAATGTCGTCAAAGTGAGTCAAAGGGAAGAGATGATCGTCACTACCAGACCAAGCATGGCTCCCACGCTGGTGATAAAGCGTTGGCAGGATAACTTGAAATCTATCGAACATTAGCATCTCCATTTCTTCTTGTGAAGAATTACCTACCCAGAGATCTCATTCCACGGAGCAAGACCACTCATCTCGACAACCCTTATGCTATTAACACGCCTTTTAAGATGTTATTGCACTGGCTGGAATCCGCAAGTTAGTGGGTCAAATCCACAAATGGTTGGCCTAGGAGTTGATTTTCGGCCTGGCCAACCTTCATGTCACTCGTCTCCTCAAGCTGTCAGCGAAATACTCCTCAAGATCGTGGTATTCCTCGGCAGTCCTTCCGCAAACCTCTTCGCTTGGTTGCTCAATGCTTAAGACAGTTTGGGACAGCTTACCAAAAAATGGGCACATGGAGAGGATCAGAGCCGAGTGTCGCTCTCATTGGCCGGAGATACACCATATGCGAACCATTGCGACATTGGCGGCATGGAGTCCTTTGCTTGGAAATATTGAGTGTTTGCTTGAAAGTCTGTCGTGATGGTGTCGACCAATCAGACTTGGCTTGATATCGAAGGGAATTTCAGGTGGGCAAGGTCTCATCTTTGGAATTTAGAAACGAAGATACGCCTAAGCAGGCAAGAGAGAACGAGAGACCTATGGACAGGTGACGTCAAGGATTCTCAGGCTACTCAGATTAGGCCCGGATGATTTTGTGATTTGTCAAGACGGGTATCTAGTCGATGGCGTTCTGCCCCCTGCCTATGCAAAGCTCAACTCCTTTGTCTCCTTCGATTCCTCCAGTCCTCGAAGCGCGCCCAATTCGCCGCGATTAAGACCGCAACGGTCGACAAGGGAACCGCAATTACAAAGAAGACCCAGTAGACTCGGGCTGTAGACGGGAAGTCGGTGCTCATGCTTAGAAAGCTTGCCGTAAATGACATGGGAATAAAGACAAAAGCCAAATACGTGATACGCGTAACATCACGGGCTTCTTTCATAGCTTTCTTGCTCTGTTCAATAGATGTGATTGCGGTGGCCACGTTCATGATCTTGTCGACTCGTGTTTGCAAGGCATGAACTCGCTCATACACACCGTCAATATCCGCCATGATGTCTTCCCACTTGGTGTTTGGAACGAACGAGGAGCCTCGTCGGCATTCCAGCTCGTGTTTCGCGGCTTTTATGAAAGACGCGTAAACGGGGATCCGCCTCTGCCAAGGTTGTAACTTGCTTAGGGTCTCTTCCAAACCTTGCGGACCGCGCCATTGCTCCTTCTCAAGCTCCCATTCGATATGTGAGAGTCGTGTGGTAGCATATTCCATGACTATAAGCCACTCGGAGCAAATGTGAAGGTACATGCGAGAGGTCAAGTACCCAGGATCCGATGCGACAATCTCAAGCTCTTCCGGCTTCAGGCTGGCCACCCAGTCTGTCAAAGCATCATAGATTGTTTGAGATGATTCTTCTGTAGCGACTCCGCCTGGTTGGAGACTTGGGGGTATACTAAAATTTCCATATCCGCCCCACAGGGGATAGCCTTCTGTTAATGTAGGATCAAGTAGCATTACTCCTATGAGTCGAAGAATCAGCCCACGAGCAACAAAAGGGTCTTTTGTCCAATGAAAGACGTACCCAGCCAACCACTCTCATTTGGCTTATTTGATCTGATCCACAGCGACATCTTGCTTCTTACTAGGCCCACGTCACTGTCCGGAAGATCCGGCCATGGTTCGGGTTTGCCATCGCGATCAATGCGCCTCAAGACGTTGAAAGACCCTGCCTGATTCTCACCTGCTGCGAGCGAAAATTGGTTTTCAAAGTATCTTCCCTGAACATAGCGAATACTAAAGAAAGAACGCTGATGCCAAGCAGACGCCAGTTCGGGAAGTTCGACCCAGGGATCTCGGATGTTGAACCATGAGTAATCTCCAAAGTGCGCCCTAAAGTATCTTGGGTCGATGTCGAATTTTGAGCCTAATGCTTCGATGACAGCCGACGACAGGTCTTCCACGACAATGAGTCGAGCATGAGGAACCTGGTCGGCGATATCAGTGCCATCCCGAATTCGCTTCAAATCGTCCACAGTACTGTAGTCCTGGCGAGTGACCCCTTGACCTAGGGACCATTCTAATGAACACACTTTCACACGGTTATGCCTTTCCCTCCGCTCTTCTGGTATTAACCACTTGGCCTTGATAGCCACAGTAGACGTGTCCATGAAATCCGCAAGATAACGGAGATGATGCCATGACTTTGACAGTGATCTCACATGGTCCAAATATGGACCGTCATGCCTTCAATCACGAACGTCTTGTCAGTGCCGAACCGTCATAAAGAGCTAGAGCAAGTACCCTTTCACTTTTGGTCCTGACTTCAGGGATTGCTGGTTTAA